>OLHV01000054.1_pt1 | contig 70229 bp, 59 predicted proteins | sample 1609391 | NCBI WGS metagenome assembly OLHV01 (sample SAMN05416805, study PRJEB24817) | seawater metagenome | isolation source: Sea water | place: Canada:Atlantic | collected 2013-07 | reverse complement strand
AGCACAACCTTGCCAAGGTTGGGGTCGGGAGTTCGAATCTCCTTTCCCGCTCCAAATTCAAAAACCTCAGTGCGAAAGTACTGGGGTTTTTTTATGCGAGCAACTCCCGACCCAAGGGTCGAGAGCTGGAGCGCCAGTCCGATCGATCTCCTTTCCCGCTCTAAATTCGAAAACCTCAGTGCGAAAGTACTGGGGTTTTTTTATGCGAGAAACTCCCGACCCAAGGGGCGAGAGCTGGAGCGCTTTTTGGGCGCTCCAAATCGACGACTATTATCGCAATGCGCCATGCGCTGCCTGATAGTCGAATGTTTTACCGTCACTTTCAGCTTCCGCTGCCATGTCTTCTAAACGCTGAAAGCGTTCTATCTCGTCATCTGCTAGAAAATGCAGGCAATCGCCACCGAAGAACCATAGTAAGTCGCGATCGATAGCGGGCATTAGTTGCGGGTGGTGTGTTGCGATATTGGCTAATAGATCATGGCCTGATTCATAACCTGAACCAGTTTGTTGCACCAGCTGGTCAATAACGAGCTGTAATTGCTGTAGAATCTCTTCCGAAATTGCTGTGCTGTCCTGCTTGCTCGCATTTAGCAGACGAGTTTGGGTGTTTTTAAGTAGCCCTAAGTGATAGTCCAGACGTTCGCTCATTCGATCTCTCATAAGGTTATAGGTATGGTTCCGGCATTAATGGTGGAAGGCCTCGCTAAAGTATATGGCAACGGCTTTGAAGCCTTAAAAGGTATAAACCTCACAGTACAGCAAGGCGATTTCTTTGCTTTGCTGGGGCCAAATGGTGCGGGTAAGTCAACCACCTTGGGTATTGTATCGAGTCTGATACAGAAAACATCTGGTTCGGCATCTATTATGGGCTTTGATGTGTCCAAGCAGGCATTTGATGCCAAGCGTCATTTGGGCGTCGTACCGCAAGAATTCAATTTTAACCAGTTTGAAAAAGTGTACGACATTGTCGTTACTCAAGCGGGGTACTTCGGTATGACTCGCAAAGAAGCAGCAACCAGCACTGAAAAGTTGTTACGTCAGCTTGATCTATGGGACAAGCGTGATCAGCCGTCAAGAATGCTTTCTGGTGGTATGAAGCGTCGTTTGATGATTGCTCGTGCTTTGGTGCATGGTCCGAAAGTCTTGATTCTGGACGAGCCAACCGCGGGAGTGGATATCGAACTACGTCGTTCAATGTGGGCTTTTATGCAAGAGCTCAATAAAAGCGGTACTACCATTATTCTTACGACCCACTATTTGGAAGAAGCGGAGCAGTTGTGCCGTAACATCGCCATTATCAACAAGGGGCATATTGTTAAGTGCATGAGTACCCGCGAGTTACTGAGTCAACTTAAGACTGAAACCTTCGTGTTCGATTTGATATCCCCGGTTGCTGAATCATTCAACTTGCCGGGTTTCGAAACGAATATTGCTAATTTAGAAAGCATTGAAGTCACGGTTGAAAAGGGGCAAAGCATTAATCAAATTTTTGCTTTGCTAACCGAACAGGGGGCTGAAGTTCGTAGTATGAGAACCAAGTCAAATCGTTTAGAAGAGCTATTTGTCGGCTTAGTTCAGGGAGACAACGCATGAGCTTAATGCGCGTACAATGGGTAGCCTTCAATACCATTCTAGTGAAGGAAGTTCGTCGATTTATGCGTATCTGGCAGCAAACCTTATTGCCGCCAGCCATTACGATGACACTCTACTTCGTTATTTTTGGTACTTTGATCGGTTCGCGAATTGGTGAAATGGGCGGCGTAGATTATATGTCCTTCATTGTTCCTGGTTTAATCATGATGAGTGTTATTACTAACGCGTATGGCAATGTGTCGTCGTCGTTTTTTAGTAATAAGTTTCAACGCAGTGTTGAAGAAATGATGGTGGCTCCGGTTCATCCGGTGACAATTTTATTAGGATATCTTGGCGGTGGTGTCGTGCGCGGAGTTCTTGTTGGCGCTATCGTAACGCTTCTGTCGTTATATTTTACCGACTTGAAAATCTATAATATTTGGATCGTGGTCAGTGTCATACTGCTATCGGCTATTTTGTTCTCACTTGGTGGTTTTATTAATGGGGTTTTCGCTACTAAGTTTGATGACATTGCCATTATACCGACCTTCATTATTACGCCCTTGACCTATTTAGGCGGTGTGTTTTATTCCATTAGTCTTCTGCCTGAGTTTTGGCAGGGGGTATCAAAGTTAAATCCAATTTTGTACATGGTGAATACCTTCCGTTACGGCGTGATGGGGGTGTCTGATGTCAGTGTTGTATTTGCATTTGGTATGTTGATTTTCTTTATCGTCATTTTAGCCGCGTACAGTGTTTGGTTGTTGCAGCGCGGCGTAGGAATGCGACAGTAGTAGGAGATAGTGTTATGGCATCAGTTCACAGCGACAACAATCCATTGGGTCAGGTATCTGCCTATCGCGATACCTATGATCCGAGTGTGCTGTTTCCAATTGAGCGTGACGAAAGCTGGAGGGCACAAGGATTAGATCGCAATCAATTCCCCTTTTTCGGCGTTGATATTTGGAACGGTTACGAGATTTCTTGGTTGAATGCCAAGGGTAAGCCCTTGGTTTGCACGGCGGAGTTCCGGATTCCAGCTACTAGCCGTTATTTGATTGAGTCTAAGTCATTCAAGCTCTATCTGAATTCCTTTAATCAGTCGCGCTTTGACAGCGTAGACGCTGTAAAGGCGCTCATGGTTGCCGATTTATCTGCTGCGGCAGGTGTGGCTGAAGGGACGTTTGTAGACGTTATTTTTCATGGCTTTGATACGCAATTTCCGTCAGCGCCAGAGGCGAAATGCTTAGATGATATTGATATCGAAGTATCTAGCTATGAACTTGATCCCGAATTTCTACGCGCTAGTGGGGATGAAATTTTCGACGGCTGGCTCTGCAGTCATCTGTTGAAGTCGAATTGTCCGGTGACAGGGCAGCCCGATTGGGGCAGTATCTTCGTTTATTATCGAGGATCCAAGATCGACGAAGCGGGCTTGTTGCAGTACTTAGTGTCCTTACGTCAGCACCAAGATTTTCATGAGCAGTGCGTCGAGCGCACTTTTAGGGATATTTCAGCGCGATGTCAGCCGGAAGCATTGACGGTTTATGCTCGCTATGTGCGACGTGGCGGTTTGGATATCAATCCATTCCGTAGTTCTATGACGGATGCAAAAGCAGAGAATTTCAGACTGTTTCGGCAGTAATTGGGATTTTTCGGTCGTGTCATTAAGTGCGTCAGGCGACGCACTTTCCGCGTAACTTGCGTGCTGCTTTTTCTAGCGCGTCAGCCACTTTATCTTTATCTTCTTCGCGAATTTTATCCGTTTCCATGTGTAGGGCAAAGCCTTCGATATCGTGGTTAACATAGTTATTATCGATACCATTATCTAGGCGATAATCGACCACTTGGAAGGTGGGTATCGGATCGCGAAAACCTTTAACAATTGCATTGGATCGGCTCCGACATACGATTCGGTCTCGTACTAAGCTGTAGGTATCTTGGGATATTAAAATTTCTCCCGCTTCAGCTTCGGTCTCCAGGCGGCTGGCTAGGTTAACTTCTTTACCGATAATGGTGTAATCCATGCGGCTTTCTGTACCAAAGTTACCGACTGTGCAGTAGCCCGTGCTGATACCCATTCGGATCTGTAAGGGCGTTGTTAATCCATGCTCAGCCCAGCGTTGGCGAAGTTTGTCCATATGACGACGCATTTCGATGGCCATAGATACGCAAGCGAGGGCATCGCGTTTGGTGCCTTTGGTTTTGGGATCTCCAAAGAAAATCATGATGCCATCACCAATAAATTTATCGATGGTGCCGCCATATTTCAGCGCGATTTGCGACATATCGGTTAGATAGGTATTCAGTAAGTCGGTGAAGGCTTCCGCTTCCATTTGTTCTGATAATGCGGAAAAGCCGACGATATCTGAGAAAAATACGACTAGTTTTTTACGTTGTGTTTCTAGACGAGCTTGTCGGCGTCCTGAAAAGATCGACTCCCATACCTGCGGGGCAACGTACTTAGATACCTGATGCGATAGCGCTTGGAAGCGCTCTACTTGCCCTTGAAACTTCAGTTTCAAACGAATAAGGTCGCGGGCTTGGCGATAGCTGTTATACGCCGTAAGAGCCAGATGCACACCGACGCCTGTTGCAGTAATTAAAAATACTTCTGTTGGTAATTGAGGCATAGGGGTATAGCCAATCACGAGGTAGGCTGCCGCTGCACCTGAGATAAGCGAGACAATACAAAATGCCCATGCGGTGAAGCTACCCACAACAATAAAGCTGGTGTTGATCATGATGAGAAAGAGTACAACCAGCTCCATTGGGAAATTAATGTAGCCAAGAAACAGACCACACCAAAGTGCGTCACCATGAATAAGAAATTGGCGTGTAATATAAGCGCGACGACGACGGAAAGGGCGACTTAGTATATAAATGAGATGTGGATACGTTAGCGCAATGACTGGGACTATCATCATTTGCTCACCGTAGTAACCATAATGCATGGCCGCAAACATCGCTAATGCAGCGACCCCGTAGCCAAATATGCGAGCTACATAGTCCTGTCTTGGCAAGGTCGTCTCGGAGAAATGAGAGAGGTCTTGTGGACTAGCCATGCTCACATCCTAGATTGTTATTATTATGTTAGGTAAAACCTATCACTTCTAGTGACATAGTCTTAGATCTAAGTATATACCGTTAAATTAAGGGCGCAGCAATAGCCTGTCTGGAATGTCATGAACCATGTTGGGTATTATGCGCCAAATGAATAACTAAAGAGAAGGTCAAAAAATGGACGCAATTAAGGCGATTACTGAACGAGTTTCCGTCCCTCAATTGACAGGGCCCGACATTACTATGGCGCAAAAAGAGACATTGTTTCAGGCTGCCTTGCGAGCTCCTGATCACGCATGGTTAAGACCAAGCCGATACATCACCATTAGTGGAGACGCACGATCAACGCTAGGGGAGATCTTCTTGCAATCAACACCGGAGTGGGAGAGCCTCTCTGAGGAGCGCCAACAGAAGCTGAGAGGCATGTTACAGCGCGCTCCATTGGTTATTGTAGCGGTCACGCGGGTACAAGATCATCCCAAAGTGCCACGGGACGAACTATTACTATCAACCGGTGCTGGCATACAAAATATGCTGACAGCTGCTTGGGCTCTAGGACTAGGAGCAATTTGGCGCACCGGAGATATGGTGCATAGCGAAGGTGTCCGTCAGGCATTGGGACTAACCACTGACGATGTCATCACTGGGTTCGTTTATATAGGCCACGTTAACTGCACACTGAAGCAACCGCCAGTGATGCTATCTACCGACTTTGTTAGCGAATGGAATGGCGAAACTCTTGTAAAAACAAACGACTAGGCAAAGTGTATTGACGCTTCGTAAGTGCCTGCGTATAGTACGCGACCTCTGAATTGCGCTTTTAAGGCGTGCATTTAGAAATTGGTGAGGTGTCCGAGTGGCTGAAGGAGCACGCCTGGAAAGTGTGTATAGGTTTATCCCTATCGAGGGTTCGAATCCCTCCCTCACCGCCAGTATTTAATGAAAGAGCCCCGCAATGCGGGGCTTTTTTTTGTCTATTTAATCCGCGAACCTCCGGTTCATATCTCCTTTTTTATATTCTGTAAGGAGTATATCGATAGAAAATCTGTTTATTTCAATGCTAGTAGCTAGGCTTATCAATATGTTTTAGAAGTCATACAAGGGTTTGGTGACAGCATGGCGATAGGTAGCCGCAGGAATGGTCAACTTTGGATATGGATGACGGTTTCGTTTGTAACTGGATTATTAATCAGTTATTGGGCCTCTGTTCGTGTTGAGCAATCGAATCAGGAGCACATAGACCGAGCGTTATCAACTCAGGCTCAAGATCTGATTCAGCAGATTTACAATCGAGTTGAGTTGTACCAATACGGTTTGCGCGGTTTGCGTGGCACGGTGGCGACGGCTCAAAATAATTTAAGCCGGGAGTTAATTGAACGATACAGTAAGACTCGGGATTTAGACTTAGAGTTTCCCGGTGCACGTGGATTTGGGTTTATTCGCAGAGTTCCAGTTGCTGATGAAATGGATTTTGTGAAACAGGCGACATTGGACGGCTGGCCTGATTTTAGTGTTCGACAGTTAACTCAACATGGTGGTGAACGTTATATTATTCAGTACATTGAGCCCGTCGGGCCTAATAAAGCGGCTGTGGGCCTAGATATCGCTTCTGAATATAATCGCCGCGAGGCTGCGTTCTTGTCGTTACGAACGGGAGAGGTGCGGTTAACGGGACCAATAACTTTGGTTCAAGCAACAGGTAAGCCGTTGCAGTCTTTTTTGATTATGTTGCCTATCTATAAAAATGCAGGCACTCCTACCACGGTTGAGGAGCGTGAGCGACTAGGTTTCGGTTGGAGTTATGCACCTCTAATCATTGAGGAAGTATTAACTAATTTACGATTGCGTCCAGACTATTTCGCCGCTGAAATTAACGATGTAACGAAGCCTGAAAAGGAGACTCAATTTTTCGACAATCGTGATCTATCCAAAGGTGATCTAGTTTCTGAATACCAAATCGAGCGCGAAGTCTTTGGTCGAACTTGGCAATTCAAGTTTGGTGCATATCCCGCTTTCGTCCAGTCTTTAAATATGACATCAAAAGAGCAGGTATTTGCTCTTGGTACTGTCCTCAGTTTCTTAATTAGCGCTGTGTTAGCATTATTTATAAATAATCGACAGCGGCGCGCTGACTACTTTGCTCAACAAGCGCGCCTAGCCGGTATCGTCGAGAGCTCTACTGATGCAATTATTAGCCAAGATATTAATGGAAAAGTTATCAGTTGGAATAGTGCAGCGGAGAGAATGTTCGGTATTTCAGCGATTGAAGCTATTGGGAATTCATTGGCTGATCTTATTATTCCTAACGATATTTGGCAAAAAGAAAATTTATTGTATAAGGAAGCGATTGTTGAAAAGCAACCTTTCCCGTTAATTGAAAGTCAGCGCATTGGAGTTGATGGACAGTTAATAGATGTCTCCATTTCTATCGCCGTTGTGCGTAATACAGAGAAAGAGGTGATTGGCCTATCTGAAACCATTCGCGACATATCAATTCAGAAATCCACTCAAGCAGAAATTATAAAACTAAATAGTAATCTAGAGCGTCAAGTTGAGGAGCGCACGCTAGAAGTGCGTACAGTCAATACTTTACTTGAAAGTGTTTTAGATTCTGCATCGGCTATTTCGATTATTGCTACCGATATTAATGGTATTGTGATCTTGTTTAACAAGGGTGCAGAAGAAATGCTGGGCTATAAAGCAGAAGAGATGGTGGGAGTTCAAAGTCCAGCCATCATTCACAGTCCTAGCGAGTTGGAACAAAGAGCAAAGGAGTTATCCAATCAATACCAGCAAAAAATAGAAGGATTCAAAGTATTTACCTTTATACCAGACAATGAAGGGCTCGAGCGTCGTGAGTGGACCTATATTCGTAAGGATGGTACTAGGTTATTGGTTAGCTTGTCGGTAACGGTTATTCGAGACATCCACGGTGCTATTAGCGGCTATCTCGGTATAGCGGTCGATATTAGTGAACAGAATAAGCAACACGAAGCATTAGCCTTTGCCATGAATCAGCTCGCCATGGCCGCTAATGTGGCAGAGTTAGGTGTGTGGTCGTGGGAGCCAGGAAGTGATTTTCTGGAATGGAATGATCGGATGTTCGCGATGTATCAGCAGCCTCTGGAATTAAAAAAAACAGGTGTGATGTACGAGCATTGGATTGCGCGAGTTCATCCTGATGACAAAGTTCGCACTGAAGAAGCATTGAATGCTGCCATCGAACGTCGCGCCGATTACGACTTAGTATTTCGTATTATACTGCCAGATGGTTCGGAACGGAGTATTAAAGCCGCAGCTGATATTGAGTTCGATAAAGATGATAATGTTGTTCGAATAACCGGCATTAACCAAGATATTACTGAACAAATACATCAAGAATCTATTCTTCGACATGCCAAAGAAAAAGCAGACGAAGCGAGTGCGGCAAAATCGAATTTTTTAGCCAATATGAGTCATGAAATTCGTACTCCAATGAACGCGGTTTTGGGGATGTTGCAATTGGTTGCCAATACGAACTTAGATGACAGGCAACGTGACTATATTTCCAAATCCAAGAGTGCTGCTCGATCACTTCTTAGCTTGCTCAATGATGTCCTTGATTACTCAAAAATCGAAGCAGGTAAATTACAGCTTGATTTACACCCATTTAGTATGGATGAGGTTTTGCGTAATCTCGCCGTCGTCCTCTCGGGAAATCTAGGCTCTAAATCGGTGGAAGTCTTATACGATATCGACCTTACTATACCCCAGTTGTTGTTGGGTGATAGTAATCGGTTACAGCAGGTTTTGATTAATTTATCGGGGAATGCACTTAAATTTACCTCGACGGGTTATGTCATTGTTCGCGTCCATAAAATTAGCGGAAATAAAAATGATATTTGTTTGCGTATCTCAGTTGAAGACACCGGTATTGGTATCTTAAAGGAGAATCAAGTTCACATTTTCGATGGATTTACTCAGGCCGAAGTTTCTACCAGTCGCCGTTATGGTGGTACAGGTCTTGGTTTGGTTATTTGTAAGCGGTTAACGGGATTGATGGGGGCAGCTCTGAACCTTGAGAGTGAGTTGGGCGAGGGGAGTAAATTTTGGTTTGATCTTAATTTGCCAGTAGTTTCCGCCAGTGATACTGATGACATACAAATTGTCGATAGACGAGTGCTGGTTGTTGAGGACAATCAGTTGACTGCTGAGTTGTTTCAACGTACTGGAATGGATTTGGGATGGCAGGTCGATGTGGCATACAGTGGGAAAATAGCTTTAAAAATGATTGCTAAAGCTCAGGAAGGAAAAGAATTTTACGACGTTGTCCTAATGGATTTGCAGTTGCCGGATATAAATGGCGATGATGTTGCGCAGTCGATCGTTAACTTGATGGGGGAAGATGCTCCAAAAATTATTATCATAAGTGCATATGGACAGGCATCAATTGGGAATGAATTTGGCGATGACGCACCAGTTTATAGTGACTTTTTAAGTAAACCGATTACACCTTTGCAGTTATCTGAATCGGTAGAGCGAGTGTTGAATACTCGGGAAAATCCTGTAGTTGAAAACAATGGACGTTTGCAGCGTTTAAAGGGTAAGCACTTGTTAGTGGTTGAAGATAATATTATTAATCGTGAAATAGCTTATGAACTTTTAGCTACCGAGGGCGCTAACGTGGATTTAGCGACAGGCGGGATTGAGGGGGTTGATAAAGTTATATCAGGCACTTGTGTTTATGACCTTGTTCTTATGGATATTCAAATGCCCGATATCGATGGCTTAGAAGCCACACGAAGAATTCGTGCTGATGGCCGTTGGAATAATCTCCCCATCGTGGCTATGACGGCTAATGTCTCATTAGAAGACCGTGAGGCTTGTGCTGCGGTTGGAATGAACGCTCATATCAGTAAACCAGTTGATCTTGAAGAGCTAGTAAATACGGTCTTATTGGTGGGGATGGGAACCTCAACTGAGGATGAAAATGTATCGACGAACGATAGCGCTTATGAATTGATTGAAGATAAGTTAAGTCTTCTGCGAAGATTCAATAATAATAAGAACCTATTTAAAAGAATGCAGAGTATGTTTGTAGTAGAAATGCAAACAATCATCGAGGAAGTTGCTCTGTGTTGGCAGACTAAACAATGGCATGAAAGCACAAAAGCCCTACATACGTTAAAGGGTGCCGCTGGAACAATGGGGGCCGTTCGTCTTTCTCGACGTGCGCGAGATATGGAGGAAAAGTTTAAATTAATAAATGATGATAATGCTGTCGATGTTGAATGTTCTGGCTTATTAGTAGAGCTTGTAGAGTTAGTTCAGCTCAGCGACGGGGCATTGGCTAGTCTCATCGACAATGACGAAAGATAAGCGCTAATGGATACTTTCACTAGAGCCTAATGGTGGATAAGAAGCATTTACATTGTGTTTGATCGTTGCCTAAAATCCGTTTACCTGTCTTGTTGTAGCTATTTTTACTGATGATTCAATTCTTTTCTGGATGGGCGGAATAAAGCGCCTTTCCTTCTTAGATTGAATAGTTGTAGAGAAGTTATTTCTTAGCTTGTTTTCAATGTGGCTTTAAATGCCATATCTTTTGCGTATTCTTTAGGGGGAAAATCCAGTCCTCTACAAATGTATGTTTGTAATCTTGCACTCATTGCTACATTAATAATTATAAAAACGACAAGGTCATCACATGGATACTAGTAGTGAATGTATCCCTCTTGGGCACATTCAGACGTATTTTGATTTACGCCGCACATTGAAGCTGGATGCTACTTGGCTTATGGATAGAGCGAAACTGAGCGTCCAAAAGCCTGATGAAACGCTGGAAGCTATACTCGGTATTGACGAGCAGCGCTTTTTTAAAAATGCCAGTATCGAGCTTCGACCGGGTGAAGAAGGCGGCTTTATCAATACTAAGCAGTGTGTAGCCTTGGTTGATCAGGCCGTAAAACAACTCGATATGCCATATCTTGGTTTGGTCATGGGGAACCTAATGACTGCAACTTCGCATGGCATGGCTGGTTTAGCTGCAGTAACTCAACCGACTTTATGGGATTGTGGTCTGGCCGTAACTCGTTATTGTCAGGAGTTATTTCCACCACTGGAAATGTCTGTACGCCTTGAAGGCCCTATAGGTATGTTTGTTATCGAAGAGAATATTTCGTTAGCTCCGTATACCCATTTCTTCATGGAGTTGAATGTCGTTAGTTTTTACAACATTTTTTGTGATTTAGTTGGCGCGGATGATGAACCACATTTGGTCGAATTTGGCTATCCTGAGCCTGCTTGGGGTAATATCTATCGTTGTTATTTTCGCTGCCCCGTTGTGTTTGACTGTCCCGAAACTCGCATTGTCGGGAAGTCGTCCCTGAAAGACAAAGAGTTACCTTTAGCTAACCGACTAATGGCGATAACTGCTGAAAAAACCTTATTTGAAAATATCCCAACCAAGGCTATACGGTTATTACCATTACGACTTAGGCGTTTGCTTGTGCGGTACTACGGTGCTTTTCCATCCCTTGAAAAAGCCGCCAGTGAGCTAGGCATGAGTGGACGAACGATGCGCCGAAAATTAGCGGAAGATGGAACGTCCTATCAGTCTGAACTTGATAGGGTGAGGGAGAAATTCTCACGCGAATACTTTGCTCGTGGGGGAAACTCGATTACTGAGTTGGCATTACTGCTCGGTTTCGCGGATTCATCAGCGTTCGCCAAGGCATTTCGGCGCTGGACCGGTATGGCCCCTACCGAATATTTAGAACGGCGCAGTCATCACAATTAGTTGGAACGCATTAGTTATTGGTGGCCATATAAAGCCGAGTATTGGCCGCTTAAAATTGGATGGATAACGTCGGTTCAATTCGCTTCAAGTGAACAAATATTTAATTTATAAATGGCCATTAATAACCGACTACTGTCCGCTTACGGCCAGCAAGTTAACACTCTAGGGAGTACTGTTGTTACAAGGTTTCATCGTTTCCTAAATCGTGAAATCTAAAAATAACAACAATATCCTCCTAGGAGCGCATCAATATGATGTCTAAACGTATTCTTAAAGCCGGTTATATCGGCTTGTTAGCTTCAATGTTACCTGTTGGCGTAGCGATGGCTGCACCGTCAGTGGGTCCATCTGGAATGGATTTCTACGAAGTGCCGTCGATTTATGCCGGTAGTAATGGAGATCTTATTTGGTATCGTTCTGCCACTGTTGATGTAGGTGCTAGCGTAGTGTCTAAAGCGTGGAACGTTATGTATCGTTCTACGGATTCTTTAGGTGCAACCAACACAGTTACCGGTACAGTTATTGTTCCTAACGCTGCATGGACTGGTCCTGGTGAGCGTCCAACCCTAAGTTACGCCGTAGGTACTCATGGTTTGGCACAAGGTTGTGCACCATCACTGCAATTGGCCGGTGGTACTGACTACGAAAATCGTAACATTGCTGCGGCGTTAGCAAAAGGTTATGCGGTATTAGTAACGGACAACGCGGGTTACACCACTGGTGATTCACCAACCTACCTAGCAGGCGAATCGCAAGCGCACGCAGCTCTGGATATCTTCACTGCGGCATCGCAAATTCCTAATGCTGGCATCAGTGCAAATGCACCTGCAGTAATCTGGGGTTACTCTCAAGGTGGTCAAACTGCATCTTGGGCTGGCGAAGTACAAAAGTCTTATGCTCCAGACCTTAACCTAGTCGCTATCGCTGCTGGCGGTACCCCTGCTGATTTCTCATCCACCGCAGCATACTTAGATGGTAGCGCAGGTGCTTCTTTCCTATTGGGCGCGGTTGTTGGTTTGGCTGAACAATATCCAGATGATATCCCACTAGATGAGCTAGCAAGTGCCAATGGTCATGCTGCTATTGCAATGGCTAAAGACCAATGTGTATTTGAATCTTTGTTCGACTTTATGAACGACAGCATTTCTGAATACACTGTCGGTTCTAAAGGCTTAACAGAACTGTTAGCGATTCCATCGGTTAATGATGCAGTGACTGCGCAAAACTTGGGCGACGGAAAGCCTTCTGTGCCTGTATACCAATATCACGGTCAAGCGGATGAATTCATTGAAATTGAACAGCACGCAGCCCTGAAGAAAACTTATTGCGGTAAGTTTGCGAAAGTGACATTTGATATCTTCCCAAGTGAGCATATCGTTACTCAATTCCAAGCGGCTCCACATGTGTTGGAATGGTTTGACGAGCGCTTTGCTGGCACCTCAGTTGATAACAGCTGCTACAGCTTCTCTCAAGCGCCTAAGTCAAATGCCAATCCTGGTGGCGGTGATTTCGTCGTATCTCTGAATGATTGGAATCTAGGTGCAACAATCCATCTTGCGACCTTAGATCAGGATGTTATCCTGCCTGAAGATTCTTCTTTGACAGCTGATACGAACATTACTCAAGGCACTTTGATGGGGTCAATGTCGGTGCCAGATTTTGATACTAAGTTGAACATCCTAGTGAATCTTGATGTGAACCTGAGTATTGAACCTGTAGGTCCAATTACTGGTACTGCTGGCTTAAGCCGTGATGGCATGTTGAATATTGACGGTCAAGCGGACGCTAATGTTCTGATCAATGCTGCTGGTTTTGGCTGGTTGAAATTACCGTTTAACTGTACGACCACAAGCCCTGTTGCTTTCCCAATTGCCTATGAAGGCCCAATTGGTGATTTAGGTGCAGGATACCTAGAGTTTAATGGCACGACTGAGTTCTCTGAACTTAAGTGTGGTTGGATGACGAGTTTGTTCAACAGCTTGGTTGCAGGCCCTGGTCAACAGTATCAGTTTACTGTTACACCGCCAGCTCCTACTCGCTGGTAAGCAGTAAAGTGTGATAAATAAATGTGCCGAGAGTGTTTGCTCTCGGCCATTTTTAATTCAGTAGAGGAATAGGCGATGAATAATAAAAATACTGCCATTCGTGTTGGTCTAGCTTGCTCATTTCTTACCATAGCTGCCGTCGGTGCAGTTGTTTGGTTAACACCTAGTAGTACGACGGTTAAAAATACTGTTGTGGCTTCAGCTGACTATAACGTACCAACAACTACGACGTACTCGAAAGAAGAGCTGTCTAAAATGGACGCTCAAGATATTATTAAAATGCAAATGGTTGCAGAAACTGCGGCAATTGCTGCCGTTGAATTGGAACCTGCCGTTGCTCCCTTAACAGAACGTCCAGAGTATGTATCTTCTCCGGAATGGATTATTTTGAATGGCGTTGCATCGCGACATGAAACTCCCGATCTAGAACTTGTGCGTTTAGTTAACTTATTACGCTTTAACAAGCAGATGGAAGCGTTAAACAAAGCAACGGACGACAGTGTTCGCATAAAGCTTGCTGAGGCGATACTACGACAAATGCCAGATCGTGTTAGCAATAAAGAAATGTCGATTGAAAAAGCACAGTCTATTCAATTGTCTCTAATCAATACGCTCTATACAGATCCCGAACAAGTTCGAGAACGCGCGGCTGAAGAAGCTGAACGTATTGGTGCGCAATTTCAAATTCGACAATCTTAAAATTAAATAATGGGATGCGACATTGTCGCGTCGTTATTCCGAAGAGGCCAAGGGTTGCATACCTTGGCCTTTTTGTTTCCTCTCAGAATTCTTTTTTCGGAAGATCTGTGGCGCGTGCTATCTGGCTACTTTACAAGTATCAACTATAGTTAATTTACACATGGGTTGGCGTCTGCCACGGGAATTTAGTGCTCGAATTTGGTGGTTTGGGGGTATCGGTGTTTTTCAAACAAAAAGAACGAGGGCCATCGTTGGCCGAAACTGAGGCGATGCGTCGTCGTCTTGAAATGTTGGAACGAGAGAATGAAGTTCTGCGCAAAATCAAAATTGTAGCGGACATGCGCAGTCAATATAGTTTAGAGCAGCTGCAATATACGACCTCATTGCAAAAGCTATGGTTTTCTTCTTCGGTTACTGTGGACGATATTCGTAACACAATGGCAGCCTCTGCGGCGCGTCTCGCAGGAGAAAATGCACAAGTTGATGCATCAGTTGCTAAGGTCTCAGATATCAGAGGTACGCTGGCGAATCTTGCCAGTCAATTGACGGATATCCGTGATAAATCTGCGGATGCCTCCGAGGCTGTTAGTGGTCTAAAGAATGTCGCGTCAGGTATTGAGAATTTTGTTGGTTTGATTCAAGGGATTTCAGAACAAACTAACTTGTTGGCTTTGAATGCTGCGATTGAAGCGGCACGAGCAGGCGAGCAAGGGCGTGGTTTTGCTGTTGTTGCGGACGAAGTACGCACGCTTGCTCAACGAACAGCAGAAGCGACGGCTGAGATCGGAAGTTTGATTTCAACCGTGGGTAGCGAAGTCGACAGGGTGTCTGAAGGTATTGGAGCCGTGGGGGATCACGGGGCTGCTTTATCTGATGAAGTACGTTTGGTTTCTGAGCACATCAATGCAATAGGGGATGTGTCACGCCATGTTTCCAATAGTTTCTCTCATACCGCGAGTGAAAGTTTTATTGAAACTGCAAAGTTGGATCATGTCGTTTGGAAAGCTCAGGTATATCAATGCATTTGGCAAAATAAACCACAGGTATGTGAATCTCTTGCAGATCATACTCATTGTCGCCTGGGTAAGTGGTATATCGAAGGTGAGGGGAAGCAGCGCTACAGCCATCTTGCTAGCTTTGCCCGATTGGATGAGCCTCATCGGCAAGTGCACGATTCGGGCTTTAGGGCGATGGCTGCCTTCAAAGATCAGGATCGCGAAAAAATGTTGAAAGAGCTTGAGCGTATGGAGTCTGCTAGCACCCAAGTCATTCGTATCCTTTCTGAAATGGAACGAGAAATTAACGCTAAAAACTAATGCTAAGACTATTTTCTCGTCTGAGGTTGTTCGGATGCGGTGCTAAGTGGGTGCGATTTCTCTATAATCGTGCCCACTTTTGTTTATTCGTATCTGAAATAGAGATTCCTTATGACGGTTCGTACCCGCGTTGCACCATCTCCTACTGGCGATCCTCATGTTGGCACTGCCTACATAGCGCTATTCAATCTTGCATTTGCTCGTCAGCATGGTGGTGAATTCATTCTACGTATCGAAGATACCGATCAAGTTCGTAGCACTCCAGAGTCTGAGCAAGCAATTCTGGATAGTCTGCGTTGGCTGGGAATTGAGTGGTCTGAAGGCCCGGATGTTGGTGGTCAGTACGGTCCTTATCGTCAAAGCGAACGCAAAGACATTTATGTTGAGCATGTGGAGCAATTGTTGGCTTCTGGTTATGCATTCCGTTGTTACCGTACCGCTGAAGAATTGGATGCCATTCGTTCACAGTTGCAGCAGGATGGTACTAACTCGGCTCTGAAAGCATCGCATTTAGAATTGCCAGCAGAGGAAGTGGCTCGCCGTGAAGCCGCAGGTGCCCCTTATGTAATCCGTATGCGTGTACCAGAAGAGGGCGTGTGTGTTATCAATGACATGTTGCGCGGCAGTATTGAAGTGGAATGGTCACAGGTTGATGCTCAGATTCTAATGAAGTCTGATGGTATGCCAACCTATCATCTAGCCAACGTCGTTGATGATCACTTGATGGCGATTACGCATGTGATTCGGGGCGAGGAATGGATCAGTTCCGCGCCTAAGCATAAATTGCTGTACGAATATTTTGGCTGGGAAATGCCGACTATCTGTCATATGCCTCTGTTGCGTAATCCAGATAAAAGTAAGCTGAGTAAGCGTAAGAATCCGACCTCAATTATGTTCTACGAGCGCATGGGCTTTATGCCGGAAGCAGTACTGAATTACCTTGGCCGCATGGGTTGGTCTATGCCTGACGAACGTGAAAAATTCAGCCGTGACGAGATGTTTAGTCATTTCGATATTCAACGCGTGTCGTTGGGTGGCCCCGTATTTGATATGGAGAAATTACGCTGGGTAAATAGCCTATGGCTACGCGAGTTGGATGCAGAAACCTTTGCACAACGCTTTGCTGCGTGGGGATTACGTCCTGAACGTTTGATCCCAATCATTCCGCATATTCAGCCGCGTGTAGAAGTCTTCTCTGATGTGGTACCACTAGCCGGGCATTTCTTAGCAGGGCTAACGCCGTTGACGGCTGCTCAATTTGAGCATAAAGCCTACGATGAAGAGCGTCTGCTAAATGTACTGCAATTTGGTTTGTGGCAGTTAGAAAGCATTCGCCATTGGGAGCGTGCAGAGATCGAAGCCGCTTTGTTTGGCTTGGCTAAGCAAATGGATATTAAGATTCGTGATTTCTTATTCCCATTCTTTATCGCCATTGCGGGAACTTCCGCGACGATTTCAGTGTTGGATAGCATGGTTATTTTAGGCCCAGACATGAGTCGTGCGCGTGTTCGTCATGCTCTGGGTGTTATCGGCGAAGTCGGTAAGAAAAAGCTAAAGAAGATGGAAAAGGATTACCAAGGTTACCTTGCGGCAATGGCTGCTGAGCCTGTTGCCGCGCAAGAGTAATTTCTTGTCGGTAGTTACGACGCATATTAGGGCAAATGCTCGTTTGGTTTTTGGTCAAGCGGGCTACAGATAACCAATGTCTCGTAAGTCCTTGTTTTAGAGAAATATTTCTCTAAGTTCTTGTTGACAGTGTTAGGGGGCGTAAGTAAGATACGCCCACGTTTTGAGACGGGGCCTTAGCTCAGCTGGGAGAGCGCAACACTGGCAGTGTTGAGGTCAGCGGTTCGATCCCGCTAGGCTCCACCAAAAACGTATCTGTTCGTCCTTGTGTCCCCATCGTCTAGAGGCCTAGGACACCGCCCTTTCACGGCGGTAACAGGGGTTCGAATCCCCTTGGGGATACCAACGAAATTATCGCTATAAATCCTTCCGATTTTTCTGCTTTACCCTATAAATTTCTTAAATTTATTATTTTTATCCGCGACAACAACTCACACTTTTGACGGTTAATCGGTACAATATCGCCTTTTCAATTTAATGGAATCGGTATCATGGTGCACATCCCGAACGCGATTAAAGAAAAAGCACGGGCTGTTCGTATGGTGGTGTTCGATGTAGATGGCGTATTGACTGACGGAACGTTAACGTATTCGGCTTCTGGTGAAGAGGTCAAACACTTCAATGTCAAAGACGGCGTTGGCATTAAACTGCTGAATCAATACGACATTATCACTGCCATTATTTCCGCTAAAAGCTCTGCGCCGTTACAAAAGCGGGTAGAGGATCTCGGTATTACGCATTTTTTTCCAGGCACTAAAGATAAGTGGGCTGTTCTGTCTCAATTGATGGATGAGCTACTAATCGATTCTGGTGAGGTTTGCTACGTCGGTGATGATGTTATTGATTTAAAAGTCATGCGTCGTGTTGGATTAAGCATTGCTCCTAAAGATGCATTTTGGATGGTACGTGAGCATTCGGATTTAATTACCGATGCTGAGGGCGGAAAGGGTGTCGCGCGCGAAGTTGCCGATATTATATTAGCCAGTCGCATGCCCCTAGAAGAAGCCTATATTAAGGCCATGTTGCCAGAATTTGAGGAATTAAAATCGTGAAAATATTAGTTACAGGTGCCGCTGGTTTTATTGGTGCATTTACCAGTCAGCGTTTTATCGAACAAGGTCACGAAGTTGTTGGTATCGATAATCTGAACGATTACTACGATGTTAATTTAAAGCATGGCCGCTTGGCGTGGTTGAATGCCTTGCCTCAGTTTGAATTTAAGCAAGTTGAATTGGGCGATACTCAAGCGGTTAATGCTGTATTTGCAGAGCATCAATTTGATCGTGTTGTACATTTAGCCGCTCAGGCGGGTGTGCGTTACTCAATTACTAATCCGCACGCATATGTAGAAAGTAACTTAGTGGGTTTTGTTAATATTCTAGAAGCGTGTCGCCATAATAATATCGAGCATCTGGTTTACGCATCCTCTAGTTCCGTTTATGGATTAAATACCGATATTCCATACAGTACATCAGACCGCGTGGATCATCCGGTATCTTTGTACGCGGCAACAAAAAAATCCAATGAGTTAATGGCTCATACGTATTCGCACTTGTATGGTCTACCGACAACCGGCTTGCGGTTCTTTACGGTATACGGACCTTGGGGGCGTCCTGATATGGCGTACTTTAGTTTTACTAAGGCTATTTTAGAAGGTAAAACCATCGACGTTTATAACCACGGAAAAATGCAACGCGACTTCACCTATATCGACGATATTGTTGAAGGTGTTACACGTATTGCAAATAAAATTCCTACTGGCGTTGAAGGCTGGTCACCAGAGTCTGGAGATACCAGTCGCAGCTCTGCGCCCTATAAAATTTACAACATTGGTAATCATAATACTGTTGAACTTGGTACCTTTATTGAGACTATTGAGAAGGTGCTGGGGAAAACTGCCGATAAGCGTTACCTCGATATGCAGCCAGGTGATGTGTTGGCGACGTATGCCAATGTTGATGATTTAATTGCCGATGTGGATTTTGCGCCTAACACGTCACTAGAAGTGGGTTTAGAAAAATTTGTTCGTTGGTATCACGAATTTTATAAGGTTTAACATTCATGTCGGATTATAAAATTGTTATTCCAGCTCGTTATGCATCAAGCCGACTGCCGGGTAAGCCATTAATTGATTTGGCTGGTAAGCCAATGATTCAGCATGTATATGAACGTGCGTTGGCAGCGGGTGTTTCAGAGGTAGTGATTGCAACGGATGATGAGCGTATTAAATTGGCCGCAGAAGCATTTGGTGCCGAGGTAGTGATGACCTCACTGGATCATGAAAATGGTACTGAACGCATTGCCGAAGTTGCACTCATCAAAGGCTGGGCTGACGATGTGGTCATCGTTAATCTACAAGGGGATGAGCCGCTAATTCCACGTGAATTAATCGAACTAACAGCGAAGGGTTTATTAGATAATCCGGAAGCGGGTATGAGTTCTGTGTGTACTCCTATTCACGATGTGGAAGAAGCATTTGATCCCAATGCCGTGAAAGTGGTTCTGGATCAGCGCCAATTTGCAATGACCTTTAGTCGTGCTCCGATTCCTTGGGATCGCGACTTATACAAACAATCACGCGATACATTGACGAGTCGTATGCCGGTGTTGCGTCATATTGGTATGTACGGTTATCGAGTGTCGTTTCTTAAGGCTTATCAGACTATGGAGCCTTGTGCATTAGAGCTAACGGAGTCGTTAGAGCAGTTACGGGCACTCTGGTATGGCACTAAAATCCATATGTCGGTTATTGAACAAGCACCGGGGCACGGTATTGATACCCCCGCAGATGTGGAGCGTGTAACTAAATTGCTACTGGCGTTGTAATTTAATTATTCATGCTTGCTATCAAAGCCACTGTAAAAGTGGCTTTTTTTTTGAATGTTATTCTACACTGAAGGTCTGATTTTAGATTTTATTATTATCAAGGAGTTCTCGATGGCGTTATCTTTAACAGAAAAGCTTGGTGCTGCTGGCTTGCTGCCTTTTGTCGCAACGACTGCTTCACTGTATTTGGGTGTCGATTACGCTGAGCCGCTATTTCGCTTGTATTCTTTTGCTATTTTGGCCTTTATGGCCGGTAGTTGCTGGGGTATGGCGCAAGGAATTACCGATGAATACGGTGGGAAAGATAATACGACGCTCGTGGCCGCTATTGGTGTTTTTTTATTAGGATTATGCGGGTATTTTGTACCGCTAGTTTTTGCGACTGGCTTGTTTTCATTGGGCTTTATTATTTTGTTGTGGCTAGAAATGCGTGCAATTATTCGCCGTGTTTATTCGTATCGTTATAAACGCCTACGCTGGTCATTAACCTTAGTTGTTGTTATTTGTGAAGCGATTGTGTTTAGCATTTCAAGTGGTATTTTACCAAGCGCCTAAATCATTAGGCGCCGACCTTCTTTTAGTGGTGTTGCTTGTTGCAAAAGCGTTTTTGCTCTTTCGACATAGTGTCGAGTCCGTGCTGTATCGGACATTGAGGCAAAGCCTTTATTTTCATCCATTAGGGTAAGCCAACCCCAAGATTCTAGTAATACTTGGCTGTGTTTCATGGTGCTATTTACTTTAATATTTATGCGGCTGCTTAATCGTTGTTGTAATTTAATGAACGGATGAGATGACTGTGAACCGTGTTCGGCTCGCAAAATGATCTCAACCTGTCGTTGGCGTGACGCTCTTAGGTACCGACTTATGGCATTGAGGAGTGTGGTATCCGACCATAAAGGATGGGTGAGATCTTCGATCAGTAAAAAAACTCGAACAGGGCCGCCTTGTAGTGCTATTTGTAGCCAGCTAGAAATTGAGAGTAAATCATTCAGCTGGTATCGTTCTGAATCGATTTTGGGTGCGAGTGTTGTTGTTTGGTGTGGAGATCCAATTGCCTTGTGCATCGGCAAATGTGGAATACCGGCATCTAGAAAAAACTCCGGATTTGCGGTGAAACCGTTGCGATGGTAAAAGCCAAATGCATGAGTCTGTACGTTTGCTTTGATCTGCTTTACGGGTAGATGGCTGCGAGCGTGTTGTTCTATCGCTCTCAGAAGGCGACTTCCCCAGTGTTGTTGACGGTGTTCGCGTAATACGGCCATGCGGCCAAAGTGTCCGTTGTTTAGCAGTCGCGCACAGGCCACCGGACGTTTGCCATCATAGACGATGAAGTGGGTGGCTTTTAGATCGTCGTCATCCCACTCCAACTCTTCAGGTACGCCTTGCTCCTCAATAAAGACGCGGCGACGTATGTCACGCAAGGCATCGCGGTGCTTACTCCAGTCAGTCGTTACAATCTCCATCAAAAACTCCTTGAGTATCACTTTCTACGTAGATCATTTGCTGAGCCCAAAGCTGTAGCAGCAAATTTTTTCCTTGATCGTCGAGTGCGAGATGTTGCAATTGATCTATCGAATACTGCCGATAATCCCCCAGTGTGGCAACCAGTTGGGTGCATGGCTTTGGTAGAACAGTGCATTCGCCATGATTGAAGAATAGGCACTGGTTGTCGTCTGTAAAGTAGGCGAATCGTGCGTGTTCGTGGCGTAGCAGTGATTCGCCTTCAACGGTGTCGAGCCATTCGTCCCAGGTAATTTCGTTTTCCGCTTCTGGAAGAAGCTCGCTGTACTTGGGTTCCGTCATTAGCTGTCCAAGAATTTTGGCAAGAACTTCTGGTTTTTGCAGTTCAGAGGTGAGTAGATTTGCCAACCGCTCAGTTGCTTGTTGGTCGATCCTAGATGCAGATACAGCGGGTTGAATTCCTGCATCGCAGTAACGTTGGTTTTCGGTCAGGGTTGGCAACACAACATCAAGACTTGTTTCCAGCAACTGGCTAACCGATGGTGCTCGAAAACCGATGGAGTAAGTCATGCACTCGCCTTGGGCAATGCCGTAATGCGCGAGTTGCGGCGGTAGATACAGCATATCTCCGGGGTTTAGTACCCAGCGTTCGGTTTCTTCAAACTCGCTAAGAATACGCAGGCGGGTATTGCCAATAATTGGCGAGTTACTATCACAGTGCTGACCGATTCTCCATTCTCGTTGTCCTTCGGCTTGCAATAGAAATACGTCGTATTGATCGTAATGCGGGCCAACGCTACCGCCATCCACTGCATAGCTAATCATTAGGTCGTCAATGCGCCAGCTCGGGATAAAACGAAAATGCTCTAGTAGCTCTGCGGCTTCTGGCACCCAGTGATCAATGGCTTGGATCAGTAAGGTCCAATGACTTTTTGGGAGTGAGCGATAATCTGTCTCTGAGAATGGACCTTTGCGAATTTCCCACGGACCATCTTGCCCTTGTTCTAGTATTAAGCGCGACTCAATATCGTCCTCAAGACTTAATCCAGCGAGTTCCTGAGCACTTAATAGTGGCTCAAAGTTAGGCCAAGCATTGCGAATTAACACGGGTTTCTGCTGCCAGTAGTCACGCAGAAACTCGTCGATGCTTAGGTTGCCAAGAAGATGCATAGTCATCACTCAATAGGATGGAATCGATGGTAAAACGGTCAGTTAAAAAAAAGCCTCCAAAGTGGAGGCTTTCATCATCAGTTATTTTAACAACTGGTTAAACGGCCTTCGCCTGCGCAGCGGCATTACCTACATAACTTGCTGGGGTCATGGCATTCAGCTCGTCTTTTGCCGATTGCGGTAACTCTAGAGTTTCAATGAACTCGATCATAGCGTCACGCGTAATCGCTTTGCCACGAGTGAAGGCTTTTAGTTTTTCGTATGGCTGTTCGATACCATAACGACGCATAACCGTTTGAACTGGCTCAGCCAATACTTCCCAAGCTTTATCCAGATCTTCTGCCAAACGCACAGCGTTGACTTCTAACTTGCTGATACCTTTAAGGCTGGCTTGGAACGCTAATAGGCTATAACCAATGCCAACCCCCATATTACGCAGAACTGTTGAGTCGGTAAGGTCACGCTGCCAGCGAGATACAGGCAGTTTGGTCGCCATGTGAGCGAATACAGCATTGGCTAGGCCAAGGTTACCTTCCGAGTTTTCGAAATCAATTGGGTTAACTTTATGCGGCATTGTTGAAGAACCAACTTCGCCAGCAATCGTGCGTTGCTTAAAGTAACCAAATGAGATGTAGCTCCAAATGTCGCGGTCAAAATCAAGCAGGATAGTGTTGAAGCGTGCCATCGCATCAAATAGTTCAGCGATGTAATCGTGCGGTTCGATTTGCGTGGTGTATGGGTTAAAGGTTAAGCCCAATGAGGATACAAATACTTGCGCGTTATCAGCCCAGTCAATGCTTGGGTAGGCTGAAAGGTGAGCATTGTAGTTACCGACAGCACCATTGATTTTGCCGAGGATTTCGACATTCTCGACCTGACGAATTTGACGTTCTAAACGAGCTACGACGTTCGCCATCTCTTTGCCCAGGGTCGTTGGCGACGCAGTTTGGCCGTGTGTACGTGATAACATTGGCAATTCGGCGTTGTCGTGAGCCAGCTTACGAATGGCGTTAGCGACTTCTTTCATCATAGGAACAACAACGTCATCGCGGCCGGCTTTTAGCATCAAGCCATGAGACAGGTTGTTGATATCTTCTGAAGTACAAGCAAAATGCACGAATTCAGTCACGGCTTGAAGTTCGTCGTTGCCTTCGAATTTTTCTTTAATGAAATACTCAACCGCCTTTACGTCATGGTTGGTGGTTGCTTCAATCTTTTTAATGCGTAGAGCGTCGTCTTCGCTGAACTCACTGACGATAGCGTTCAGTTGCGCATTGGTTGCTGCTGAAAATGCAGGGACTTCAGCAATGCCTTGATGATCGGCCAAGCGTTGCAACCAGCGAATCTCAACTTCAACACGGGCACGAATGAGGCCGAATTCAGAGAAAATAGCGCGCAGCGGTATTGTTTTGCTGCCATAACGGCCATCTAGTGGAGATATTGCGGTTAATGCAGACAGTTCCATGGATACTCTCGACGGGATCAAATGGTGAATTAGGAAGGCGCAGGATTTTACCGGATTTTTTCTCTTTTCTCAGCCCCGAATCGTAAATTTCCTCATTGAAATTCTGTCAAATTCAAGTGATCGCATGTTATTGACAATAATTTGCCTAGGCAAACAAGGCACTTTTGTTACAATCGCCGGTCAAAATTTTGGATTGTCCGCCATATTCCTATTGTCGCGGGTGATTCTGTATAGGAAGCACACAGGTAACATTCTATGCTAGATAGTTTGTTGGGTTACTCCGATAGCCCGTATTGGTTGGTCCTTGTCATTATTGTATCGACGTTCGCCTTGGAAGATTTGGCGATTATTGGTGCTGCGTTGTTGGCGGCAAGTGGCCGCGTGGCACCTGAACTTGCTTTTGTCTCAGTCTGTGCCGGTATGTTTATTGGCGACACCGCTTTGTATCTTTTTGGGCGCCTGGCTCATTCATGGCCTTGGTTATCGCGTCACCTGCAGAGCCCTATGATTCAACGCCAAATTCAACCTTTGCAACAAACTCCTTGGCATCAGTTGGCATTAATTCGTTGCATGCCAGGATTGAGAACTTTTGGTTATATTGCATGTGGTATAGCTCGGGTTCCTTTACTACCGTTCTCATTTGCTAATGCCTTGTCGATTGTTGCTTGGGCTGCGGCGCTGTTTTTTGTAGCTTTTTTTCTTGGTCAACAATTTGCAGATTCGATGCATGAATGGCTAATGTGGCTTGTGCCTGTCGCTTTGGTGGCTTTCTTTTGGGGGCAGTGGCGATTACGACAAAATATGGAAGGTGCGGTGTAATACCGTTCCGTAGCTTCATAAAAATCATGTATAAAAAAGCATTCCTAGGAATGCTTTTTTTATACATGCAATACCGCTCTAGGCGCTGTTACAGCGCTACCATTGCGCCTTTATTAACACCTTCGAATGCTCTTACGCAGACTTCGACGGAAGGGTGGTCACGCTTTATTTCTTGGGCTAAATGGGCGGCTATCAGCTCAACGGTCGTATCCGTATCCATCAGGTAGCAACAATCTTTAGGAAGGCTTAGGGTGAATTCACCCTGTTGTGCATGATAGTGGAAGTGTAGGTGCTCTTCTGTCTGATTCGATAGATCTTCAACCGTTCCGAGATAGATGTCTTCCCAAGTGTTGGCCCACTGCTGTTCTAAGCTGGGATTACGTTCACCATCAATAAATATTTCAATACGAGAACGATGACCATGCGCTATTCGCTGACAATTGCCATCATGCTTCTTAAGACCATGACTGTAGTGGTAGTTGGCACCGTGAATGTTTTCGTTTTCAAACGTGAGTGATAACTGCTCAATACTTCCAGGAAAAGAAGAAGATAGCTGAGTGATAGACCACTCGGCGACGGTTAGGTCATTGATTACCTCTGCGTCAACCAAGGCAACGGCTTGCTGCGGAGCTGTCATGGTTAAGTGCTGACCATGACCGAAGTGCCAAGTTAAGGTTATCTTGTCGTCATGCAAGCAGTGCTGCAAAGCAGGGGAGCGAATCGGTACCAAAAGACGATGGTCTAGCTCTAAGTCGAGCCAGTTTCGTAAGGTTTTTTTTACGATACCAAAATCGCAAACCATTCCTTGTTCATCGAGTGCGCCCTCTAAAACAGCCGAAGCCCACCAAGTTTCTCCGACGAGACCTCGGTGTGGATCGAGATAGCTAAAATCGACGTTGGTCAATTGGTCTACGAATAAATGCATACAGCCCCCTTCAGGTGTGGCGGCATTTTATCGGATTATTGGTCGCGGGGAACCTTTTGCTTGCAAATCATTACTTAGTCTTTTGTTGTTCGGGCTAGTGGTCGGCTTAAAGCCTGCTATGATAGCGGCATTTGTTGGCCGTCAGACCCCCGTTGGCAGGCCGTCGTTAAGGAAATGTGTGTGTTGAAATTACGAGTATTAGGCAGTGCGTTGTTGATTCCCGCTTTATTAGCAGGGTGCAGTGATAATGGCAGTTCTAGAAGTAGCAGTTTTATTAATGTCTATGTTCAGGCCGGGCAGGAAGACTTTTCTGATGCCTTGATCCGTTATGTTGCGGTTACTGAAGCTGGGACGTTGGCGGAAAATAGCGATAAGCAGTTGGTATCGACTACTTACACCTCCAACTCCGAAGCGGAAGCGACCGTCGCTATCTTGGCTGAAGAGTTATCCTACTTCGACATTATTGGCCGTGTTGCTGATGCCGATGCGGACGTCGCTGCCACGTCTCGTAAGTGCCAAGTGGCCAGCGGTTGTACTTACGGTGATGTTAGCGTTGCTCTTGGTGAAACGTACAATCCGGTAGCAACCCCAGGATGGCGAGCCGTTGCTTATTCGTTGGCGAACAAAGAGCGTGTTCGTGTTACTCCGTTGACTGATTTGGCGGCGCAATTGGCGTTCGCGAAAGTGTATAGTGAGGCTAGTTCTGACACCCAAGATGGTGGTTGGTTAGATACCGGCTATTACTCAGCCTATTCTGTTGAGCAATCGGTATCTCAAGTCTCCCGTTTGTTTGGAATTACCAATATCCAGACCGCTGAGCCTGCAGATTTAACTCAACTTAATGATTGGCGCAAAGCCAACTCCGCTGATGCAATCAATAGTATTCGCTACGGAGCATTATTGGCTGCTTGGCAATCTTTAGAATTAAGTTACACGCCAACGTCCGATTTACCTACTTATGCAAGCGCGGTGGGCGCCGATTTAGTCGCTAACGATGGACAATTGTTTGAGATGGGTGGAAGCCAAACACTGAGTCTTGATGATTTGTATACCTTAGCCAAAGATAACTTAGCTGCAATCAGTGTCAGTAATGCCACCGTACAGGGTTTTGTTGATTCAGTGATCAGTGGTTTTGAGGCTGATCAGGCTGGGTTTACAGCGGACACATTAACGGTAGTGACACCAGATACGCTCGCTAATCTTTTTGGTACTAACTATAGCGATTTCACTATTGGTTTACAGCGCACTAAGGCCTTTGTCGATATCCTGCGAGATTATCAAGAGACTTTTTTTGAGAGCGGTTATAAGGCCCAAATTGATAGCTATACCAATCAGCTAAAAGCAATTGGCGAAGCTCACGCCGATGATCTCGACGCCATTGTGCTGGCTTTCCGTCAAACACAAGAACTCTATGTTGATTGTTATTTGAATGGTGCTTGCCCTGCGCTTGATTCAGGTTGGACTTGGTTGACCGATGCTAACTATGACGCAGCAACGGCAACGTTAACGCTCAATGGTGGGGCGATTACGGTGAACTACATGGTCGCTGACGTGAATCTCACGGATGCTGACACAACGCCAACCAGCTCAAAAGCTATTGATATATTGATCCGAGGTACCTATAACGAAGGTGATTTACGTTTCATTGTTGATAATACCTATGCCAATGACGATCCAAACGATGACATATCGTCCAGCTCTGGCGTGCGTATTTACTATACGGAAGCCGTTTCGGCACCCGATGATAGTGCCTCGAACCCTATCTTAGGGTATGAGATACGTTGGTCTGATTTTAGTCTTTATGATGTTGCAACAATTTCGTCAGACGCAGAGAACGAAGTAACGGGTTCGTTCCGTTTGTTCTATCGCGGTGTCGCTGATCCTGAAACCTCCGGGTCTATGCACTACAACATCGATACTGTTGTTCTAAACGGCAGAATTTCGGATGTTGTGGGTGATGACGGTGATAATGATCAAAATATCACTACCGTTTTCATCTCGGCTAGTAGTGCTAATGCAGATTCCTATTATGGTGAATCTGAGTTTGCGTCATTCAATGGTTTCTTTAATCCAACGGCTTCGACTACTTATGTGAAAGGGCAAGTCGAAACGGCTGTTGCTTCTTATAAGTTAGGCAATGAAACCTTGAATGGAAACGATATTGAGTATCTCGATTACTATGTGCCGTCGGCAGAATCTTATCGCTATCGTTTTTATCCAACCGTTTACCGCGCCGATACGAGCGATATTGATAAAGATGGCGACATCGAAGAATTGATCCCTACTCATTATCTTGAGCAGTGCTTGCTAGAAAATACGGGTTCGGCATGGAGCGTCGTCAGTTGCGAGCCTCGTCAGCGCCTTAATGCTGAACGTGATGTGCAGCAAGCCATTAATGACCTTTGGGAAATTGGTGTGTTTGCTCGTCTGGATGTTCCAGGGCGCGGTGCATACTTCATTGAGTGGCCCGTAAATGCTCCGGATGAAAATGGTTGTTTGACCTTAGCGGATTTGTCGACCGATGAAGTTTCTTTCGATGGTGAGCTTTATGATCCTGAAGTGCTTGGATTGACGACAGCGCGGTTTACTAGTGAAGTGGTTCTTGAATACGACGGACGTACGTCCACGTCTGAACCAAGGACTGTGCTGGATGTCTTGGTAAGCGCTCCAACTGCAGATTCAATTGATGTAACGGCAGCGCTATCTCATGATTATTCATCATTAACTCTAAATGATGTGTATCTTGGTGCCGGGTCGCGATTGGATCGTCTTTTGGTTAATTATAATACCCAGTCAGCATTCGGAGAGGACGGAAGCGTCGCCATATATAAAGACGGTGTGTCACTCACGTTAGATGATGGCACCACGAGCAGCGTTGACAGTGAGCTAACCGCTTATGCCAACCTAGATTACCAATTAGGTTCTGAGCCTTATCGCTATGTTCTCGACCAAGAAGGTAATTATGACCGCTGCGTGACGTCTAATGTTGCCGAGTATGGAGAGACTCGTAATTTAGATGATGCTGTTTTTTATCTGAATTTTCGCGATGTCGTTTATGGACGTATCGCCAAAGAGAGTGGCGTGTGGATTATTCGCTACATTGATGGCTCGTGGGAAAGTTTGTTGTAACGCGTTTACTAAAACCTAAACAGCCTTAAATAAAAAGGGCCGCTATCAGCAGGTAGTGGCCCTTTTTGTTTTGCTGAATATCTCGATGGGCTAGAAAGATCCATAAGAAATCGGGCTGTGAATCCTTACTTGAGTATTCGGGCGCTGACCTTGTAGTGAGTGAGCGGGGGCGCTCTTATCACCACTTAAACCACTTTCAACCTGATCGATATGCCCACCTTTTGCTAAAAAGGCTTCGATATCCTTTTGTAGTTGAGTACGGCGGTCTTCTAGCTGCGCTTGGGGGTGCTTTTTAGATGCCATGTGCAATCTCCATGATTGAGTTGAGATTTACTTGTATCATATCTGAATTAGTTTTGTATATGTTTTGTATAGGTATATTTGTGTTGTGGTTAACTAGAAGGGGCACAGCATAAAAATCCAGAGCAACGTCCGCCTCGAGCCATTAGCAGTCCGGAATGACTTGCGTTATACTCCGCAGCCTTAAATTTTCACGTTATCTACCTTTATAGGTGGGTGACATTGGTCTGTGGCTCGGTTGAAATCCGAGCCCCTTGATTGAGGCGAAACAATGACTGATTACGTTCAGAAGGGTGGCATTCAAGTTGCTCGTGAGCTTTACGATTTCGTAAACGACAAGGCAATTCCTGGTACTGGTATCGATGCAGAGAAATTCTGGTCTGAGTTCGATGTATTAGTTAACGAATTAGCGCCAAAAAACAAAGCCTTGCTTGCTAAGCGTGATGATCTTCAAGCTAAGATCGACGCCTATCACACCGAACGTAAAGGGCAGCCGCACAATCACGCTGAATACAAAGCGTTCCTGCAAGAAATCGGTTATTTGCTACCTGAAGGCCCAGCTTTCGAAGCTGAAACTGCCAGTGTAGAGCCTGAGATCGGTCAAATGGCTGGTCCTCAATTGGTTGTGCCTGTTATGAATGCGCGTTTTGCACTGAACGCTGCCAATGCGCGTTGGGGCTCTCTATACGATGCACTGTACGGCACGAACGTTATTTCTGAAGAGAACGGTGCTGAGAAAGGCAAAGGCTACAACAAAGTACGTGGTGATAAAGTTATCGCTTATGCTCGTGGCTTCTTAAATGATGCTGCGCCGTTGGCGTCGGGCGATCACGTTGGTAGCACTAAATACGCAATTGAAGCAGGCAAGCTAGTGGTTACATTAGCCGACGGCTCAACAACTGGCTTGAAAGACGCTTCTCAGCTAGTTGGCTTTAACGGCGACATGGCTGCTCCTACGTCAATTTTATTGAAGAACAATGGCCTGCATTTTGAAATTCAAGTAGATGCTTCTACTCCTGTTGGTTCTACCGATACCGCGGGTATTAAAGACGTACTGATGGAAGCGGCTTTGACCACCATCATGGATTGCGAAGACTCAGTTGCTGCGGTAGATGCGGCAGATAAAGTTGTTACTTATGGCAACTGGCTGGGCTTAATGAAAGGTGATTTGGCAGAAGAAGTTTCTAAAGGTGGTCAGACTTTCACTCGTACCATGAACCCTGATCGCGAGTACATGGGCTTGAACGGTGAAACCGTTAAGCTGAAAGGTCGCTCGATGCTGTTCATCCGTAACGTTGGTCACTTGATGACTAACCCTGCAATTTTGATTGCTGACGGTAGCGAAATTCCAGAAGGTATCATGGACGGCATGATCACTACTTTGATCGCTATTCACGATTTGAAAGGCAATGCGCCATTCCAGAACTCAACTGCGGGCTCTGTAAACATCGTTAAGCCAAAAATGCACGGTCCTGAAGAAGTTGCATTTGCTAACGAGTTGTTCGGCCGTATCGAAGACGCACTTGGCTTGCCACGCTTCACTATGAAAGTGGGCATTATGGATGAAGAGCGTCGCACCACGGTTAACTTGAAAGAGTGTATCCGCGCCGCCAAAGACCGCGTAGTGTTCATTAATACTGGTTTCTTGGATCGTACTGGTGACGAAATCCATACTTCAATGTTGGCGGGTCCTTTTGTACCTAAGACCACGATGAAGCAGCAGACTTGGATCAATGCTTACGAAAACTGGAACGTTGACACAGGTTTAGAAACTGGCCTGCAAGGTCGTTCGCAGATCGGTAAAGGCATGTGGCCAATTCCAGATGAAATGGGTCAAATGATGGAACAGAAGATTGTTCATCCTAAAGCAGGTGCGAACACGGCTTGGGTTCCATCACCAACAGCCGCTACTTTGCACGCAATGCATTATCACTTGGTTGATGTATTTGCCGTTCAAAATGAATTGAAGAGCCGTGAACACGCGTCTGTCGACGATATCTTGACTATCCCTCTGATGACTGCTGAACAAGCCTCTGCATTGACTGCAGAACAGGTTCAGAAAGAAATCGACAACAACTGCCAAGGTATCTTAGGTTATGTTGTTCGCTGGGTTGATGCAGGTGTTGGTTGCTCAAAAGTACCTGATATCAACAACGTAGGTTTGATGGAAGACCGTGCGACACTGCGTATCTCTTCTCAGCACATCGCTAACTGGTTAGAGCACGGTATCTGTACTCGTGCGCAAGTTGAAGATGGCTTGAAGCGTATGGCTGTTGTGGTTGATGGTCAGAATGCTAATGATCCAGCTTACATTGCGATGGCGCCTGGTTTTGATGGTATTGCCTTCCAAGCTGCGTCAGATTTGATATTTAAAGGCAAAGAGCAACCTAGCGGTTACACTGAGCCATTGCTACATGCATACCGTCTAAAGTTCAAAGCTGCGCAGTAATTTGTAAGGCTCTTGACCTTCTTAGACAAAAACCCGGCAACTGCCGGGTTTTTTTATGTAAAATCGTCGTAAACAGAACACTATTCGCTATTCTGTGTCATAGGCATAGTTACAATGAACTCAGTCATAATGAGTAAAAGAATAATATGAAATCAATCTCACGCTTTACCTTGTTGGCCCTAGCCGCCGCTCTCGTCACCTCATGTAGTGGTAATTCCAGTTCAACAAAAGGCGGTACTGTCGACGACAATACATTTCTAACTGGTTACGTCGGCGCTAGTGATATTAGCTTATCGAAGGTGCATGCTGTGCCTCTGGATTATGAGGGGCAGCCGGATACCGAGGTAGATGCCAACGGCAACGTCAGCTTCAAGGGGCAAGTAACGACCAGCTCGCTTACCACTGGGTTTTATCAAGTTAACTTGGCAACATCTTATGTCGGTGCGCCGCTTATTTTGATTGCTGAAAACAAAGATGGACGAACTACTTACAAATGTGAGTTGGTTGATGGTTGCGGTGCTGTAGCCTACAAGGGTGATGTGCCATTGGATACGGATTATCAAATTCGTGCGGCGGTAGGTGAGTCACTTGAAGCTATGCGGGTGAACATCAATTGGATTACCGATTTGGCCAGCTCACTCGCAACCACTGTTTATATTGATGCTAATGGCGATAACACGACCGATACTGAGAAGACGGGTTTTTATTCGGAATACTCTATCGAGATTGCCAATTTACACGTATCAGAAATGTTTGGTATTAGCGATATTATATCGGCGACTCCTATTTCCCCGGCGAGTCTAGCATTCGAAACAACTCTGGCGAGTTCAATGCTGGAAGAAGGGATAATGTACGGCGCTTACGTGGCTGCTGTGCAAAAACTTGCTGTGGATCGTGATATTGATTATTACGCAGCTGTAAATTTAGTTCTCGAAGAGTTTCTACTGAATCAAGGTCAGATTTTCCAGAAAAATACTGCGAGCAGTGAAGTGTCACTTTATGAGTTAACAGAAGCGGCTGCAGACATACTCGACGCCAACATTGCTTATCTAGAATCCGTAAACACGATTGTTCCTGCGGAAGCCGATCGTGCAAGTACCTTGTTGCGTAATCGTGCTGCTAGTTTTATTGATGGTGAATTAACTGCTGTCCAAATTGATGTGCCAGAATCACTCGCGTCTTGGCAAACCAGTTTGGAGAAATCAAAGACATTTATTACAGACCTTAATAAACGTTTTTTGAACTTTAAAGGTGATAATCCGAATGAGGTTAGTTTTATTGATGGCGGTTATGCTGACTCTTTAGAGCTTTATTATGATGGTTACACGAATGTTTATAATGCTATTTCTCCACAATTAGACGCTGTGTTACAAGACGTTCGTGACGGTATTTCTTATTATCTCGATTGTCTCAATAGCTCGACCACCTGCGCTAGTTCTACGACCACTAATGGTCGTTCCCTAGTATATTCTGCGAGTAATAAGACGGTATCTATAAGCGGTACATTAACCCTGTCTTATGATGCTTTAGATACGGGTAGTATTGTTGAAAACTCAATTACAACCTATTTGGCATTTGACGTTTATACCGAGGGCTTTTTAGCATTAAATGCAACTGCTACAACGGATGCTACTAACGTAACGTTCGATACATCAACCAACTCGATCGATGTTGAAGAGCGTCCGCATTTCCGTTTAATTTACAATAGCCATTATGAAGTGCCTCCAGCATTTTCTACTGATGAGGCAGGCGGTATAGACGTTGCTTGGCCTTCGGTGAAACTTAATGTCGCCATTAATGATGAACCCCATGAAGTAGAAGTTCTATTTGAGACCAGCTTGTTTGGCGTTTCTGACCCATATGATTCTGCAGTTGAGGTTCATTATAACCCTACAGCAGTAGTTTTTTGGTTGCGATCTAGCGGTGAGGATTTAGGCGAAATTTCCAATAGTACTGGTGGGACGTCTACTCTACAAAATTACACAAGCTTGATAATGGAGGCGTCTACTGTAAACGGAAACGTTTATTATGCCGATTCTAAGTGGCCGGAATTCAGTAATCTTTTCATTAAGCGCCCAGAAAGTGCTCTGGTTACAAATGTATCTGATTTAGCTACTTTCTACCGCTCGACGGAACAAGTAACGACTGATACAGGCGCTACCGACTCGACTTCTGATGATACTGTTGAAACGGCGGAATATATCGATATTGCCATTGCAGGCGGAAGTATTGGACGCTATAGGATCTTTCCATATAACGCCAGCTTAGACGCCAGTAATCTCCAGATTTGTACTATGTCCGATACCGCGGACATCACCGCACGAGAGGAACTCGCTTGTGGTTCTATTACCCGAGTCGGAGGGATAACTAATCTCGATGATTTCTTGCAGTTGCAATTTGAGGGAGGCGTACTTGACTATCACGAAGTGGCAGCTCAGGGGGGCTACAAAATTACGTTGCCTACGGACGCTGATGGTTTGCTTATTCCATTTGCAGAAGATGTTGAAGTTGCCTTCGATGGCGTATTAGAAAACACCTATCAGCTCGGGATTGGAGCATTGTATTTAACAGCGACCGCGAATTACGTTACTGACGTAGAAAACCGAGAGCTGACACCGACGATTTTAGACACGTCATTAATTCGTAAAGTTAAAGATTATTTCGAAGTAACCACAGTCTTTGGTTATGACTACGATTATATTTTATCGAATATCCCTACGGGAGCTAACGCCCAAAGTTTTAATATTTCTTATCTTGTTGAGTATTCAGAAACGTCGAATGTGAATATCGAGGTGGGATCGCTGGTTGTTTTGCGTAGCGGAGTTACCTTATTTGGTGCTGCAGAGTCGATCGGGTTGCTTTCAACATCTCGTGTTGAGTACAGCGTTGGCGATACCAATACTGCTTGCGGCGCCTACAATCGCGATGAATTAGTATCTGGCGATGATTGCGAGGCGGTTGCCTATTTGCGCTATCGCGGTTCGCTGATGGCAACGATCCGTGAAGAGCGTCCGGGTGTTTATATCGTTCGTTACGTTGATGGTACTTGGATTATGCTTGGTGAAAGTTAATATCACTGCTGGGCTGTTTCTATGTGCGAGTTGTATAGCCCATGCCGACGGTCGGATATACAGTTACTTGGATGTAGAAGCTAGCTCAGAGCCTGTTCCAATTGGCGATATGATCGATGGTTGGGATAGTACTTTCAAAAGCGGCGATTATGCCTATGCCAACGCATCGGCGGTTATCGGTGTTGATGTCAACAGTTGGATATTAGAACGAGAAACTCGTTGGTATTACTATTTGACATTTAGCCCAGATACGGCGGCTTGGTACCGAGATTTAGATCAAGGAAATGAGCGTACATCCCAAGATCAAATAGAGCTTAGTGCTAAAGTCCTAGAGGCTCAAGGATTGCGCTTTGGTCATCGATTTGAAGGCGAGCGCTGGCAGGTGACACCAAAGTTGGCTGTTTATAAAGTTGGTCATTTTCAGTTTGGTCAATTAAACGGTGTGTCGTTTGATGGTACGGGGCGCAATGTTTCAGTAGAGCTCAATTCATACTTTGATGAAGATAAGGTTCTAAACTATAAAGCCGATGTGCCGGAAGGTACTGGGGTGAGTTTGTCTATTGCTGGTGATTGGCAAATTACTGAGCAATGGGCAGTGGATTACGAATTCAATGATTTGTTTAATCGCTGGATGTTCGAGGATGCTGCTTTTAATAAAGGGTGTGTTAACCTCGGTAGTGTTGACGAAACAGTGTGCACCAGCAGTAGCTCAGCTTCCGGTCGATCTGGTCAAGAGAGGTTAGTTGAGACCATCCCCGTCACCAGCAAAGCAAGACTTATTTACCAACCACTAGGATTAGCTCTCGCAGGGACCATGCATGGTCGTTATGAGCGTTTGAGTCTCGCTAAGTTTTGGTCGTTGGATAAAATTGATCTTGGTGCATCGATATACAGCACCAATCAATTCGGTCTGCATGTTCATAATCGCTACTTTCAGCTTGATGTGATTTCTGATGATCGGCGCATTCATTACGCTCGTGATGCCGAAGTAACTCTCGGTGTTAGCTTGCCTTGGTAGGGCTGTCGTTTAATACTCAGACATGAGGCACTGGTAACGCCTGCGGTTTTATCCAAAATCCGCTATCATGCGCCTTCAAAATATTTCCACGGATACGGCATGTACCTCGAGTACTTTGGTTTTCAACGGCTACCTTTTACGATCGCTCCAGATCCAGAATTCTTATTCCCATCGCAAGGGCATCAGGAAGCCTTGGCGCATCTTAGTTATGCTCATACGGGGCACGGCGGTTTAATTTGTTTAACGGGTGAAGTGGGCGCGGGTAAGACGACATTGTGCCGCGCTTTTATGCAACAGTTGCCAGAGCATACACATCTTGCCTACATTTTTAATCCACAATTATCACCGCTTGAATTGCTGCAAAGTTTATGTGACGAATTGGCGGTTGAATATACCGAAGATGCTACTCTGAAATCCTTGTACGCTGTTCTCAACGAAGCTTTGTTGCGTTGTTACGCTAAGCGCCATCGTGTTATCTGCGTTATTGATGAAGCCCAGTGCATGCCTGCTTCTTTGTTGGAACAAGTAAGGCTGCTGACTAATTTAGAAACAGACAAAGAAAAATTACTTACGTTAATTTTGGTAGGTCAACCGGAGTTGCGTGATATTTTACAGCGATATGACTTACGCCAGTTAAATCAGCGTATTACGGCTCGCTATCATCTGAATTTATTATCGTTGGCTGAATGCCGCGCATATTTGGATCACAGAGTCCAATGCGCACGCCGAACACTTGAACCTGAATCAGTATCTTTATTTGATGCCGCTGCAGTAAAGGTTATTTGGCAAGCTAGTAGGGGAGTGCCACGTTTAATCAATAGCTTGGCAGATAGGAGCTTACTTGGCGCATACGCTTCGAGTAAAGCGCTGGTTACCCGATCTATCGCGAATCAGGCTGTGCGTGAAGTGTTAGGAGACCCGCAAAAGAGTGCATCAGTGACTCAATCGTCGCCATTTCGATTTAAAACCGTCATCGGTACTTTACTCCTTCTCTTATCGTTAGTGGGTTTAGCGGCTGGCGTTTATAGCCAGCGAGATACGATCAATAAAATGATTACTGGTCTGAATCCAACCAACGATCCGATTAAAATGCTTGCTCAATCTCAAGGCGTAAATGCTGAAACTTGCATCGCCATGCCAGATCTTGGCTATGAATGCCTGTGGGCAGACTGGAGTTTGCTTGAATTAAGATCATTGCAGCAACCGACAGCCGTACGCAGTCTTAATCGTGGTTGGGTGCTATTAGATGCCAGTGTTACTGACTATACAGGAGAAGCCGTAATACTCTGGCGACGTTTAGATGGATACAGCGGTTTAGTTCGCCCAGGGCAGCGTTCAGGGGTCGTTAGCTGGGTCCGTCAGAGGCTTGGAGTAACTTGGAATCAAGATTGGCAAAGTATCGGACCTGGCGGTAAGGCTGTGATCATGGACGACGATTATTATGATCCAATATTGGCAGAAGCTGTCGGTAAATTTCAGCAGGGTGAAGAACTGAAGCCTGATCGTATTATAGGTCCAAGAACTTTGTTGCATATGCAGCGCGGGGCGCAATAAGCATGTCTTATATTTTAGAAGCACTAAAAAAATCCGAAGCCGAACGCCAGCGAGAAAATACGGAAAATGTTGGTGCTCCGTATGTGCCGATTGTCGCTAAAAACATATCTGCCGGGCCATCACTGCCATGGATGCTGACAGCGTTGTTAGCCGGAATTGTATTAGCAATTATATTATTTTGGTGGGTATTTCCGCGCTACGGTTCCGCGCCAGTTAACGATAATGAAATTACTAGCGAAGTGGATCTAACGCCAACATCTATAGCGCCAATTGAGCAGTCGTTAATGGTTCAAAACGAGGAGGCGTTGAGCGTCGAAACTTCTGCAGACGTTGAATTGCCAGCTCCTAATGCGGTGATTTTAGCAACGCAGAAAGAGCCTGATACGGTTCGTGTTTCTGGATTAGCAGACAATGTTGGTGAAAAACCTCGATCATTACCACCCATTGAAGTATTGCAGCGACTACCAACATTAGAAATCAGCGGTCATCTCTACAGCTCGATTCCAGAAAATCGCAGTGTAACTATGAATGGTAGAGATTGGAGTGAAGGTGATTTGATCGTGCGCGGAGTTTATCTTAAAGAAATTACGGCCAGCGGTTTACTGTTAGATGTCGAAGGCTGGCCTCTGCATATTGGCCGCAGTCGGGGATGGCAGGCCTTACCAGATGTTAGGTAAAGAAACGAAAGAGCGCATTCAAGCCTTATATCGCGAGTGTATCACCGCCTTAGATTTGCGTCCTAGGTATGGCCAGCGTGTAATGATCGCTGAAATTGCTAAATCGTTAGGCAGCATTCACGAAGATGAAAAAGGTGCTCGTGATAACGATGCCGGAATTGTTGTTGTAGAAGCAGGAACGGGTACTGGTAAAACGCTCGCGTATTTATTGGCTGCACTTCCAATTGCAATTGAACGTGAAAAAAAGTTACTTATTTCCACGGCGACAGTAGCGTTACAAGAACAAATATTAGATAAAGATTTACCCGCATTAAAAAAACACCTTTCCATGCCCTTTAATTTCGCCTTGGCGAAAGGACGTGGGCGTTATTTGTGCATCGTCAAGCTTGATAAGGCGCTGCAGCATTTATCTGGTATGTTGGCGACGATTGATTTATTCGAACAAACACCGGAAGAAAAAGATAAAGATCTATATGAGTCTATGCTTGCGTCTTATGGTCGTGGAGATTGGGATGGTGATCGTGATCGCTGGAAAGATGAAATTGAAAATGGTCAGTGGAGTCATTTAACCGCTACTCATAGAGAATGTTCCAATCGGCGTTGTCCCCACTTTCAGAACTGTGCTTTTTATAAAGCGCGCAATGCTATGGACGAAGCGGACGTTATCGTCGCTAACCATGATCTAGTGTTATCCGATTTATCGTTAGGTGGGGGCGCAGTGTTACCTGCACCAGATAGAACCATTTATGTATTTGATGAAGGTCATCACCTAGCCGATAAAGCGTTAAATCATTTTCGTTTGGATATGGGAATCCGTTCTCAGCGTCAATGGTTAAAGCAACTTGAAAAGGCGCTAGAGCAATTTATCGCAGCGGCCGGTATTCCTCATTCTATGATGCATTCTCTGCGTGAAGCCCCGGCACAAATACAAGAATTGAGTCAGAATATAAGCCTAATTTGGCCGCTGGTTATGGATATGATTGGCGACCAAGATAGATTGCGTTTCGAGTTTGGTCGCACACCAGAAACTTTACGGGGATTGTTAACAAATTTAAAAGGGCCGTTGCAGCCTTTATTGTTATGTTTAGATAAGCTTAACGACGCCTTACAAAAATCACTCGACCCTAAGGAAGAAAGCGAATTCGGTCGTGATATTGCTGAGTCTTGGCAGGCCCCGATGGGAATGATGTTTGCTCGTGCCGAACAGATGTCAGAAGCACTTTCCTGGCTTAGCGCTGAAGAGGCGGAAGGGCAGTTACCCATAGCGCGCTGGTTAAGCAAAACGCCTTTTGGTGAAGACTGGGATATTGTGATGAGTGCTTCCCCCATTGCAGTTGCCGATCAGTTACGCAAAAATTTATGGTATCGGTGCTATGGCGCGGTAGTGACCTCTGCAACTTTAACGGCATTAAATAGTTTTAATAACTTACGTTGGGAGTCAGGTTTACCTGATTGGGCGAATTACCAGCGAGTGGCCAGTCCATTTAATTATCCTGAATTGGGCGAAATACAAGCCGTACAGTTAAAGTCCGATCCTAAAAGTGAGCAGTTTCAAGATGATGTTCAAGATTGGCTGAAAGAAAATATTAATTTAGAAGTGGGGACTTTAGTTTTATTTTCATCGAGATTACAGCTAGAGGCGACACGGGATTATTTTCTTCGGGATTGGTATGACCAATTGTTGTGTCAGGGGTTTTTACCCAAGGCAGAAATTGTACGCCGTCATAAAGCAAAAATTGATGATGGCAAAGGCAGTGTTATTTTCGGCTTGGCTAGCTTTGCCGAAGGTATCGATTTGCCGGGCGATTATGTAACGCATGTGGTTATTGCGAAAATTCCATTTGCTGTACCTAACGATCCAATACAAGCAGCAACAAGTGAATGGCTAGAAAGTAATGGGCGAAATCCATTTATGGAATTAACTCTGCCGGCGGCATCTATTCGCTTGATTCAGGCGTGTGGACGATTGATTCGTAAAGAGGATGACCGTGGAAGAATTAGCATATTAGATAAGCGTTTGTTGTCGCATCGTTACGGTAAGTTGCTGTTGGATTCGCTACCGCCTTTTAAACGAATACCTTAATGCTTTTCAGATAGACATAAAAAAACCGCCATCGGCGGTTTTTTTATGCTCATTGAAGAGCTGTCTTATGCGAGCTTTTCCGCCACTTCCCCGGCAGGGATCTCGCGCACCATCAGGAGGTGTTCGGTTAAATACTTTAATAATGTATCTGCTTGCTTTAGATCGCGTTGGATCAATAAGCAGCGCAACGTTTTCTTTTCACGACCCAATATGCGTACGTGATACGCAGCACCTGTTTCAGGAATCTCTAAATACAGTTGATCGTCAGCTTCTGATAAAGCTAAATCCACATGGATTTGTTCTAGTTCACAACCGCTAAAGTTAATGTTCTGGATGCGAACAACATGCTCTTTACCTGTTGAGCGATCAATTAAGCGATAAGGTTGTTCTAGTGGACGGTGACGCCCCTGTAGTCGTTGATTGCCGTGATCATAGGCTTGCGGATCATATATTTCGATGCCGTCGATGCCTTTCAAATCATCACCACGCATGAAGCGATGAACCAGCTCCATAGAAGACTCTTTCTGTTCGAATTGCGCTAAGTGATCAGCATTGCGGATGACCGCAAACGTACCGTTGACACATTGGCGTGCCACCGCTGCGTTTTCTTGTGGCAGAGTGAAATTGTCGTATTCACCCGTTGCGATCAATGTTTCGCAAGTAGGGAAAGACTTAAATCCACCGAAACGTAATAAACGACGAGTGTTCTGCGCATAGCGCTGACGTTCGTTGTCGTCTAAGCGAGCAATCTGGCGGAATAATAGGCGACGATAAGTGGGTCCAACCGCGGTTTCTTCTAAGCGGTTGTGATTAATCAAATTGCAGACAGCGGTAGTTGCGAAGGCGTTCATATCGCCAGATTCAAGCAAGCCTACCGAATCTTCAAGTAGCGTAATTAAACTCTCGCGACGGAAGCAAGTAATACCCGAAATCAGTAAGCGTTCAATCATATTTGGATAAGCTGCAGCGAACAGGGTGGCCATTGCTGATCCATAGCTCACACCCATTAGCTGAACTCGTGCCACACCTTGGGCGTTAAGAAAGCCCGCAATAAGATCGGCAAAATCTTCCATATTTAGTTCAGGCGCTAACTGATCGTTGCTACCTTGAGACGGGAAGTCAGCCAAAATTACAGGGTGAGTGGTGATAATCTGTTCAACTTCATTTCTAAATGAAGTGAAGCTTTGGAATGCACCGCCCAAAAACATAACTGGCGACTTATGCATGTTGCCCGGACTTGCGAAGGCAAGAAACTGGACCTTGTAGCCATCAATCATCTGTACTGATGGAATGGCTTTTAATTCTGCTGGAGAAAACGTAGAGAACTGCATAACACAATCGACTCTTTTATTCTTATAGTTCAACTACTCTACCCCAGTTATAGACAAATAACCATAGTTGTATGTTTTCTTTACGAATTACTTAGAAAGTTATAACTACTTGATTTTATTGGTTATTTTTTTGCTTTGGCCGTATTTTCCAGACAAATGGCGCCAAAAGTGATGTCTAATTCAACTTAATTTCTTGGCGCGTTCATCTGGAATGTAATTCCTTCAGGGGTCACATTAACACCGAATTCCCCATTGGGTGTAGTGAAGGATTGAGCTGGGATTCCGTTGGCATTTGGTATTTGTAATTGGAATCCTTGGGAACCCGAGTTGGAGCTAATCCCTGATTCTGGATTCAGTGTAGTGCCCGCTGGGAACTGCAATGTGCTGTAGTCTATTGGTGCTCCTTCTGGCAATCCTAATACAGCGCGCAGGTTATCTTCGCGAGCCAGTTTGTTAGGGTCCATATTTGGAGTAACGAAGTCGTATGAGGCTCTGGCATTTAGATCGTTAGCTTGCTGATCGGTAATGGTCAGATTTTGTTGTTGCTCAATCAGGGCAAACGAATCCATCTCGCCATCGAGTGTTTGTCCTTCTGAAAAATCTTCTTCCATAGGAGATACGCGAATAAGCGTGCGCTTCTCATTGGTTGGGACTGGAGCTTTCTTTCTAACGATGACAGTGGTGTCTTTAATGTACTCCTCCGTCATTTCTTCCGGTGGAATCTCAACAATTTCGGCTTGAACGGCATTGAAGCCGAAACCGGTAAGAATAGAGAAGCAAATAGTAGCTGATGTTTTCATGATGAGATCCCCTGACTGGTTCCTACAATCCTAGTGAAATCAGCCTGAATCACAAGGCGCAATGCGACACAAGTGTGTGGCCATTTGTGCCTATCGTGCAACCGTGTGCGAGAGTCTTGTAGCGGTTTGTAACTGGAAGCTCGGTGCTCGGTATCGCGAATCTCTAATTTTTGTTGCACTGCATGGCCCTAAGTGTCGATTATTAGGCTGTAGTCGGGCAATATGGCGTCCTATTTTCGCCACTGTGTAGTCTTTTTTATGGCACGTATCACTTCATCCTTACCGTTATGGATTGGTTTGCGTTATCTATCCGCAAAACGTCGCAATCATTTCATTTCATTCATTTCGCTATCGTCCATGATAGGAATGACTTTAGGCGTAGCAGTACTCATCTTAGTGTTATCGGTGATGAATGGCTTCGACCACGAACTACGTGAACGTATTTTGGGCATGGTGCCACATGCTGTGCTCTATGAGCGTGGCGGTGTTCAAGACTGGCAAGTTCTGGCTACTCGTGTTGAAGGCTTTCCCGGTGTCGCTGCTGCGGCTCCGTTAACACGTCTACAAGGTATGTTGGGTTACGGCGGGCGAGTGCAGGGAGTAATGATCACAGGAATCGACCCAGCAGTAGAAGCGCGCGTATCTATTCTTCCAGATCATATTACCGACGGCACGCTTGAAAGCCTGCAGCCGGGCTCATACGGTGTTGTACTCGGTGAATTGCTCGCTCAACATTTGAATGTGATTGTCGGCGATAAGATCACCTTAATGTTACCTGAAGCTACTCTGTCGCCAGCGGGTGTGCTCCCACGCATTAAGCGCCTGACGGTTACCGGCATATTTTCAGTGGGTGCCGAGTTGGATGCCAGTTTGGCTGTTATCAACTTGGAAGATGCTCGTCGCCTGGGACGTTTAGATTCACAAGCTCAAGCCTTACGTATTCGCTTCAACAACTTGTTTGATGCACCGCAAGGTGTCTGGGAAATCGTAAACGAGCTGGATGGTTACTTCAGCGCTAGCGATTGGACTCGTACCCACGGCAATCTATTTCAAGCGATTAAGTTAGAGAAAACCATGATTGGTTTATTGTTGCTCATCATTGTTGCAGTGGCTGCGTTTAATATTATTTCTACGCTTGTCATGGTGGTTACGGATAAACAAGCTGACATTGCTATTTTGCGCACGATGGGTGCCAAACCCTCAACCATCATGGGAATCTTCATGGTGCAGGGGCTGTCGATTGGTATTGTCGGCGTGGTTCTGGGAACAATACTCGGAATTATTGGTGCGCTTACCATCGCGGATATCGTTGCGTGGGTCGAGCACGCGTTTAACTTTCAAATTTTAAGTGCAGAGGTCTACTTCATCTCGTATTTGCCATCCCAGTTGCAGTGGTTAGATGTCGCCATTGTTACCTCAGCGTCTTTATTGTTGAGCTTCTTTGCTACCTTGTACCCATCTTATCGCGCATCCCGTGTGCAGCCTGCGGAGGCCCTTCGCTATGAGTAATTCTCCGATTGTTCTCTCGGCTCGTGGGTTGCGCAAAACCTACACCTCGGGTCCTCAGCACGTTACCGTTTGGGAAAACGTCGATCTCGATTTGTACGCCGGTGAATCCATCGCCATTGTTGGTGCATCAGGTAGTGGAAAAACGTCATTGCTTAATGCACTTGGTGGCCTCGATTCTGTGGATGCGGGCGCTATTGAAATTGCTGGTCACAAGCTCAACGACTTAAACGATAAGCAAAGAACCCAGTTGCGCAATCGTGATATCGGTTTTGTGTATCAATTTCACCATTTGCTGCCAGAGTTCACGGCATTAGAAAATGTGATGTTGCCGCAGTTGATTGCTGGGGTTTCCCGCAGCGATGCTAAAAAGAGAGCGGAAGAATGTTTGGCCCAGCTCGGCTTGGCAGCGCGAGGATCGCACAAGCCGGCAGAGTTATCGGGGGGCGAACGTCAACGTACAGCCATTGCTCGTGCGCTGGTTAATAAACCAAAACTGGTTTTACTTGATGAACCAACCGGTAACCTCGATCAAGATACCGCCAAGCAGGTTGAGCTTGTGATGGATGAGCTTAGAAATTCTGTTGATACTGCTTTTGTGACCGTCACTCACGATATCGAATTAGCAGGGCGCATGCAGCGACGTTTTCGCTTACTGGATAAGCAACTACACATTCTATGAGGCTGTTAGTACTGAGCTAAATACGAAGATAGAACTAAGCCACTGCAAAGTCAGTGGCTTTTTTTTGACCGAGATTTTATATCTATGGGGTTGGCGGGGTATCACTGTTTTGGCGGCGCTCGCGGTTGAGCTTACGTTTTTTCCAGTTGCTAGCGACGTGCATGCGCCAAGCGAGCTGGATCGACAAATAACCACTGACCGCCAAGACGATTCCAACGGTGAGCGAGCCAACGAACAGTGGAATCCAGATGGCAGTAAGTTCGTTTAAAGCCCAGTCGAGCGATAGCTCAATATGGAAATCACCAGGCGGGGTCCCTAGCATCAAAGCACCAAGAAGGTAGGTGCCGTAAAAAATAGGTGGAATGGTAATCGGGTTGCTTATCCATACTAAGCCCATGGATATGGGTAAGTTGGCATTGATGTAGAAAGCAAAAAAAGCGGCGATGCCCATTTGGAAAGGCAGCGGCAAGAACGCTGTAAATAGTCCGATTAAAAATGCTCGTGCGACGGCGCGCCGATTGATATGCCAAAGATTTGGCTTGCTAAACAACGGCGACAGGAATTTTAGCGACGGATTTCCCCTAACTTGCTCGGGCGAGGGGAAAAGCTTCTGTAAAAATTTTTTAGGCATGCCTATCGCCGCTGGAAAATCGCGCGGTGATTATGCCGGTATAGCCATGGAGTGGCAATGTATCTCATCATTCTCTTTATGATTGCAGGCCTTATATTTGGGGTTTTGCTAGCGCCGAGCCAGTTAATCTATTTATGGACACTTAGTTGTTGTGCATCAGCTGCATGGATTGCTTTACGTCTTCTCAACCTGTGGTTAAAGCGTCGGCGTAATTCATCGCCGCCGATAAAGATCAGCATAGCGTATGGGCGCATTTGTGTTGTGCTGGTTTTGTTATCGTTTGGTAGTGTTTGGAGTGCTGTTTGGTTATCGCAGCAACTCGAACATCGGCTGCCAATGAGCGCAAATGGTTCTGATATTTCTCTCTATGGCTGTATTGATCAGGTGTTAGATCGAGAGTTGGTTATACGTAACGGCGAACCTATCGTTGCTAAGTTAAAGCTGCTTTTGCAGGTTGCTGAGTCTCCTTATTCTCTAAGATATGTCAGTCTTAGTTGGTATTATCCCAAGCAGAAATTATCCACCGGCCAGTGTATTCAAGCGACGGTTAGGCTGCGTTCCCCCCGTTCGTTTGCTAATGGCCTCCCGTTTGATTATGAAGCCTATTTGCTGATCCAAAGCATTGATGCCAGCGGTTATATAAAGACAATAGATACCGTGCTTGCCGATGAGCAATATTCACCTGCAATCCATCGTAATCTTTGGATCGAACAGCTCGCGAATAACATACCTTCAGGTGCATGGCCTTGGATTGCTGGCTTAGTATTGGGGGAGAAGGATGCATTCTCTACCGAGCAATGGCACTTAGCCCGCAATACCGGAACCCTACACTTACTGGTCGTGAGTGGTTTGCATGTTGGTTTGGTTGCGATCATAGCCACGCTTATCTCAAATATCATACTTCGTTTTATTGTATTCGTTCGCGGCCGCAGCGTGGGCTTTGCGATTTGGCTGCCGGCGCTTACTGCGATTGTGGTGTCGGGAGGATATGCTTGGCTGGCGGGCTTCGGCGTTTCGTTGCAACGTTCGTGGCTGATGGTGGTCATCGCTGTGCTCATTTTTCAGTTTGGCTACCGCGCTAGACCTTTGTATCCGCTATCACTCGCACTACTACTAATGCTACTGGCTAATCCGTTAGTCATAACCCAAGTTGGATTTTGGTTTTCATTCAGTGCCGTTAGCGCCTTGGTGATTTTTTTCTCGGGTCGAAAAACGTCGTGGTTAGAGGCTGCAACGTTACCGCAGTGGGTGGTGTTTTGTGTTTGCTTACCGATAGCACTCACCTTTGGCCAGCCGGTAAGTCTGATCCATTGTTTGATTAACTTGATCGCTATCCCTGTGCTGACCTTAGCCTTGCTTCCGCTAAGTCTACTGGCATTAGCAACTCGCTGGGATTGGGCATATAGCTTGTTGGCACAAATAGGCGATTGGTATTGGTATGGCTTGGCCTTGATCGAGCCCGAGCCGAGTTCGGCTGTTTGGTGGTTAGAACCTATCCCATTAGTCTTATGGTTGATATTTCTAATCCTCTTGCGCTTGAGTGGCAACTTTATCTTAGTGATCGGGCTGTTCAGCGTGAATGTGTTCATGCTGCTTTGCGGCGGTAGGCCTGAGCCAGATGTATTGGTAATGCTGGATGTAGGGCAAGGGCAGAGCGTGTACGTTACCAGCCGCGGAAAAGCACTTGTGTTTGATACTGGGCCTGCGTTTTCTGCAACCTTTAGTGCTGGCGACGCGATTCTGCTGCCTGACTTGTTACGGCGCGGCACCAGTGAGATATCGGCACTTGTTGTTAGTCACTCTGATCTTGATCATGCCGGTGGCCTAAGTGGCGTTTTAGCTGGCCCCATACCGATAAAAACGAGCTATTTTGGCCAACCGTTAGCGGCTAATCTTGGCGAATATGCTGGAGAGGGCGATGCTCCGAGCCAAGCACTATCGTGTCATCGTGATCGTTACTGGCGGGTTTACTCCACTGATTTGGCCATGCGCTTTTTTCCAATTCCTGAAGAGATACGAACAAGTGATAACGATGCCAGCTGTGTTGTGCAGGTTGTTTGGCATGGGCAACGGCTTATGATTTCCGGTGATGCTAGCCAAAGCGTCGAGAAGTGGTTGGTTAAAACTTACGGAAATGACCTCAAGTCGGATGTTTTAATAGTTGGTCATCACGGCAGTCGCACTAGCACAGCCGAGCTCTGGCTCGATGCGGTGAGGCCTAAACAGGCTTGGATCAGTGTGGGCTTTCAAAGCCGCTTTGGGCATCCTCACCAAGAAGTGATGGAACGATTAGCTGCGCGCGGGATCGATATCATTCGTACCGATGAGCGTGGTCGTTGGCAAATGAATGCTGACGGCGGTGGGGAAGGGGCGCGCGATGGTTGGCAATTTCTATGGCGGCAGCCCTAAATTTGCTTTGTTAAATCTGGCCATACGCAACAGAGGGGCTTGTCCCTCGGCTGCCTTGTGCTAGAGTACGGCCCAAAATAACTGGCAGGAGTAGCTAGATATGCTGGAGATCATCCAGAGCGGTGGTTGGATGATGGTGCCGATTATTATCGCTTCCATCTTAGCGTTGGCCATATCCGTAGAACGGTTTTGGACCTTGCGTGCAACACAAATAGCCCCAGCGGATTTGTTATCCCGAGTATGGGGATGGATGAAGAATAAGCAGCTTGATGCGAATCGCATTAAAGAGCTACGCGAATCCAGTCCTCTTGGTCGTGTTTTAGCGGCTGGCTTGATGAATGCGCGTAATGGTCGTCAGATCATGAAAGAAAGTATTGAAGAAGTTGCCTCTCATGAAATTCATGAGATGGAACGCTATCTAAATGCACTGGGCACAGTAGCTGCGGTTGCGCCATTGATGGGCTTATTGGGTACCGTATTCGGTATGATCCAAGTGTTTTCAGAGATTATGATCCAAGGTACGGGCCAGGCTAACGTTTTAGCCGGTGGTATTTCAGAAGCGCTGATTACAACGGCAGCCGGTCTTGTTGTCGCCATTCCAGCCTTGATTTGTCATCGTATTCTTCAGCGTCGCGTTGATGAAATCGTCGTATTCATGGAACAAGAAGCCATTAAATTGGTTGATGTGTTGCATGGTGAGCGCGAAGTTTCTGATCCGGTCGAGTCACGGGAGTCTCGTGCGTGAACTTTAAGCGCCAAAGCCGTGAACAGGTAGAGGTTAACCTCACCCCTCTGATTGATATCGTCTTTCTGTTGCTGATCTTTTTTATGGTATCCACTACCTTCACTAAAGAGCAGCACTTGAATATCGACTTACCAGAGGCAAGCGCTGAAGCTTCGGAGCAACCCCCTGAATCCTTGGATATTTTGATCACTGCTGCTGGTGAGTATTCAGTGAATGGTCAAGGTTTAGTGAATAACCAACTCGATACATTAAAACGAGCATTAACGACCAGCTTAAACGGTCGCGAAACGGCTCCCGTTGTATTGACTGCAGATGCTAAAACGCCGCATGAAGCGGTGGTTCGTGCCATGGATGCCGCAGGTCAGCTGGGTCTTGTTAATCTCAGCATTACTACCCGTCAACCCGTAAAATCTGAGTAATTCATGTCGCAAGAACATACGGCTGGGCGTCTTTACCGACGCCTTCTGACTTACGTCTGGCCCCATCGCTTTGTTTTCGCCGTGAGTATTCTCGGCTTCTTAATGTTCGCATCTTCAGCGCCAGCGCTGGCGCACTTGATGGGCGTGGTCGAAAAAACGCTACAAGCACCTACCCAAGAAAACATCATCTTTTTAGTCGCTGTCCTGTTCGGCGTTTATTTGTATCGTGGTGTCGGTACTTTTTTGGGCAAGTATTTTACCGCCATTGTTGGTCGTGAAGTTGTTCATGCTCTGCGTACGGAATTGTTCGGCCGTATGTTGCGCTTACCAAGCCGCTACTATGACGGCGAATCGACAGGGCGTCTTATTTCTCGTGTTATCTTCGATGTAGAACAAGTTAATGGCGCATCAACACGGGCGTTGACGACCGTTGTACAGGAAGGTGCAACGGTTGTTTTGTTGATGGGCTATTTGATTTGGCTTGACTATACCTTAACGGGGATCTTCTTAGTGATCGTGCCGGTTATGGGGCTTTTGGTATCACTGGCAAGCAAGTTTTTTCGGCGCTACAGCCGCCGCATTCAAAAATCTGTTGGCGAAGTTACGCAAATTACCAATGAGTCGATCAGCGGTTATCGCGAGGTCCGAACTTACGGAGCAACCGAATACGAAGAGGGCCGCTTTGCTAAAGCCAGCGACAATAATCGCCGCCAAGTAATGAAATTTGAGTTAACGAACGCCATTAGCGTACCGGTTACTCAGCAAGTTATCGCATTGGGCTTGGGCGTGATGGTGTATCTGATGTTTCAACGCGTAGCCGCTGGCAGCATGACATCAGAAGCATTTCTGCAGTTTATTACTGCCGCTTCGTTAATCGCCAAGCCTATCCGCGCATTAACCGATATCAACTCGGTTATTCAAAAAGGCCTAACCGCCGCTGAGTCTATTTTCTTGGTATTAGATGCCGATATCGAAAAAGACACAGGAACAGAAGCTCTGCCACGCGCCAAAGGCGTTGTATCTTTCAAACACACCCGTTTCCGTTACGACAACGCCGCGGACGAAGCCGTGAAGGGCGTTGATTTAGATATTCCTGCAGGCACATCCGTGGCCTTTGTTGGCCGCTCCGGCAGTGGTAAAACGACATTGGTTAATCTATTACCGCGTTTTTACGAAGCCAGCGGCGGTGAAATTTTGATCGACGGGCACGATATTCAAAGTTTGACGTTGGATAGTCTGCGCGATCAAATTGCCATCGTGAGCCAGCAGGTAACTCTGTTTAATAGCTCTATTCGTGACAATATCGCCTATGGCTGTCTACAAAATAAGACAGACGAAGAAGTGCTCGCCGCAGCTAAAGCTGCCCATGCCGATGAGTTTATTCAAAAACTCCCTGAAGGCTACGCTACGCAAGTGGGCGAAAACGGCGTTATGTTATCGGGCGGTCAACGTCAGCGTATTGCGATTGCGCGCGCTATTTTAAAAAATGCCCCAATCCTGATTTTAGATGAAGCTACATCAGCGCTCGATACCGAATCAGAACGTCATATTCAGGCGGCAATGGAAGAAGTCATGAAGGGCAGAACGACCTTAGTTATTGCTCATCGCCTTAGCACCATTGAAAACGTCGATCGCATCGTGGTGATTGATAACGGCCATGTCGTTGAGCAAGGCTCGCATGCCGACTTGATAAAACAAAACGGCGCTTATGCCCAGTTGCATCAATTGCAATTCAGCGAGCTGTAATGGCCGAGCGCAACGATTCTGCTGGGTTTGGTGCGCGTTTAGCAAAGCGCATCGAGCACAATTGGTACGCTCGCGCTGCCGGTAATTATTGGTTACTGCCACTCTGGCTTATATTCGTTGCGATAAGTTCGCTGCGCTTAATGCTGTTAGCGCCTTTTCGGCGACAAAAATCCGATCTTACCCCAGTGATCGTTATTGGTAATATCGCGGTTGGTGGTACAGGTAAGACACCTTTAATCACCTATCTGGTTGAGCGCGCACGCTCCTTAGGGTTACGTCCTGCGGTGGTATCGCGTGGCTATGGTGGGCATTCCGATACGTATCCATTATTGGTTAGCGACAGCACGGCGGTTGCTCAATGTGGTGACGAACCAAAACTTTTGCAACAACGCTTACAATGCCCTGTTGTGGTAGATCCCAAGCGCAGTCGTGCAGTCGCTGCTCTTAACGCTAAAGTGGATATCATTTTCAGCGACGACGGCTTACAACATTACGCCATGAAGCGCGTTGCTGAAATTGTGGTGAGTGATGTGACGCGCGGTTTTGGTAATGGCTGGCGCCTGCCGATTGGCCCTCTGCGCGAGCCTATGTCGCGGTTGCAATCAGCGGATTTACATATCGTTAATGGCTCTGATTTTATTGTCGAGCCAAGTGCCTTAATCGAAGGTACGACAGGGCGTAGCGTGCCCTTGGATTTTTTTGCTGGGCAGCAGGTGCACGCCGTAGCGGGGATTGGTAATCCGCAACGTTTTTTTACAACCTTGCGTGCATTAAACTACCAACCCATTGAACATGCCTTCCCAGATCATTACGAATTTAATGATACAGATCTGCGTTGGAATGATGATAAAGCCGTTATCATGACTGAGAAAGATTGGGTCAAATGCGCGGCTTTTAAGCGCGAAAATCAGTGGTATTTGCAGGTAAACGCGCAACCAACCGAGGCCACAAAAGCCAAGCTGGATGCGTTATTAACAAAAGTTTCAGGCGGTACAGCTACGTAATCGTAAGCTGAATGCCGCGCCAGAATTTAAGAGGATGAATTATGGATAAGCAGTTATTAAGCATGCTGGTTTGCCCGCAATGCAAAGGTAAGTTGAAATACGAGCGTGAAGCTCAAGAGCTATTGTGTACGTTCGACGGTTTGGCTTTTCCGATCAAAGATGGTGTTCCTGTCATGTTAGAAGGCGAAGCGCGTCGCATGTCGGAAGAAGAAAAGCTCGATAAAGCCAATGCGGCCACTCATGTGCATGGCGATAAACCGAACGCATGATTCGAGTATTGTTTGTTTGCTTAGGTAATATCTGTCGTTCGCCAACCGCGCATGGGGTTTTACTTGAGCGCCTGCAGCAAGAAGGCTTAGCCGATAAAGTCGAAGTTGATTCGGCGGGCACTGCTGGCTGGCACGTTGGCAAGCCTGCGGATGAGCGTTCGCAAAAAGCGGCTGCAGCCCGCGGGTTCGATTTATCTAAATTACGCGCGCGTCAGGTTCAGATCAGCGATTTTAGTGAATTTGACTATGTGCTGGCGATGGACGAATCCAACCTTGAAAATCTCAAGGTCTTATTGGTTCAGGCTAAAACTCAAGCCAATACATCCGCTAAAAAACTGACCGAACCCAAATTGTTTTTACGAACCTATAGCCGAAGTTACGACGAGCATGAAGTGCCCGATCCATATTACGGCGGCGACTCGGGTTTTCGCCATGTTCTTGATTTAATCGAAGATGCTTGCGACGGCTTGATCGACGATATCCGTAAGCAGCTGCGGTAAATCATTAATGACGGTGAATATTCAGCATCAAGTCGATTTAACCAGTGCCAACACACTTGGGCTTTCGGGCCGAGCAGCGGCGTTTGCACATTACACATCGCTCGGCTCTCTAATCGAATTACAACAATCAGCTCGCGAATTACATCTTCCTCTGCGCGTACTGAGTGGCGGCAGCAATATTTTATTAGCAGAGCACATAAATGCCTTGGTGATAAAACCAGCAGCAAACACTATTCGCTTAATTCGTGAAAATAATTCCCATGTTTGGGTCGATGTGGATGCGGGCGTTGATTGGCATCAGTGGGTATGTGCCAGCATTAATTATGGTCACGGATTAGAGAACTTGGCATTAATACCGGGCTTGGTTGGTGCGTCCCCTGTTCAAAATATCGGCGCGTACGGTGTCGAAGCCGGCGACTTTATTGAGCAGCTTGTTGGATACCAACTGAGTACCCAGCAGCTGAGAGTGCTATCCGGTGACGAATGTCGCTTTAGTTATCGGAACTCGATATTTAAACGCGAATTAAAAAACGACTTCGTTATTATGCGAGTGCGGTTTCGTTTGCAAAAACACTTTACGCCCACATTAAATTACGCGCCGTTAGATCAACTTAATGCCGATCGCCTGACCCCCGCAGAATTAATTAACGCCGTTGTCGATGTGCGCAGTTCTAAACTGCCTGATCCTAAAATAACACCGAATGCCGGTTCGTTTTTTCATAACCCCGTTGTGACAGAAATATATGCCGCAGAGCTTCGCCAGCGCTTTCCTGCTATGCCTCAATATGGGCAATCCGTCGGGGTTAAATTAGCGGCAGGGTGGTTGATTGATCAATGTGGTTTTAAAGGCAAAGCCTTTGGGCCAGTGTCTATGTACGAGAAACAAGCATTGGTATTAACCACCAGTAAAGGTGCGACCTTATCCGATGTGCATAATTTGCAAAAAATAGTGCAAACCAAGGTATTTAAAACATTTGGTGTTTGGTTGGTGCCCGAGCCACAGGTATTTGATTAGTGAGCTTGCTGAATATCGAAACTAATGTGATCGTTAATAAAAAAGCCTGCGCGGTTTCCCGTACAGGCTTTTTTAATTAAAACGAAAACTTAGATAACTGCGGGGCTGAGTCTTTCTCCCAGCGAATCATCCAGCCTTGTGTATCATCCCAATCTCCCAACACTATGCGTTCACGGGCTTCACCTTGGTGTTGCCAATGATGCACATCGGGGCGGTGGGTGTGACCATGAATCATACGTGTAACACCCGCTTCATCTAAGGCTTTATCAACCTCAATTGGCGTTACGTCCATAATCTCAGCGCTCTTCATTTGCTGACCGGATTGGCTTTCTGAACGAACATGGCGCGCAAACGCAATGCGTTCTTCCAACGACTTGCCAAGGAAATCGGCCTGCCATTGTGGACTGCGAAACATCTGGCGGATCTTCATATACTCAACGTCTTGGGTACATAAACTATCACCGTGCAGAATCACCGCGCTTTCATCGCCATGATGAATCACACTGCCTTCGGCGACCATGTTCGCGCCAATGTCGGCACAAAAGGCTTCGCCGAGTAGGAAGTCGCGATTGCCGTGCATTAAATACACAGCAATACCACGCTCTACAGCATTCCTTAGCGTCGCTTTAACACCATCGACAAACGGATTGTTGTAATCGTCGCCCATCCAGACTTCAAAAAAATCACCCAGAATATACAAAGCCTCGGCATCGGTTAAACCATCGACAAAGCCTTTAAAACCCGCAGCCATAGCCGGCCGTTGATGTTCTAGGTGTAAATCGGATATGAAGTACAGCGCCATTATTCGATGATTTCTGCTTTTTCGATGATCACATCTTCTGCCGGAACGTCTTGGTGGCCCATCTTCGTGGTGGTGCGAACCGCTTTGATGCGGTTAACCACATCCATACCATCAACTACTTTGCCGAATACCGCGTAGCCCCAGCCTTGAGTATCTTTAGACGTGTGGTTCAAGAAAGCGTTGTCAGCAACGTTGATAAAGAACTGCGCGCTCGCAGAGTGAGGGTCCATGGTACGAGCCATAGCCAAGGTGCCTTTGGTGTTCTTTAGGCCGTTGTCTGCTTCGTTTTCGATGCTGTCGCTGGTTTCTTTGCTCTTCATGCCCGGCTCAAAACCGCCACCTTGAACCATGAAACCGTCGATAATACGGTGAAAAATCACGCCATCATAGAAGCCTTCTTTTACGTACTTTTCGAAGTTAGCAGCGGTTTTTGGTGCTTTTTCGAAGTTCAGTTCAATTTTGATGTCGCCGAAGTTGGTTTTTAGCAGGATCATCTTGTGCCTCAGAGTTAGAAATCGAGTATCCCTATACGGGATGGAACGCGTATAATACCGCCTTTTTCGCGGCCTTACAGCGCCGACGCGGTTTCTTGTTGCTGAAACAGACTATTTTCTTAGCAAAATATGAAATCGTATTGAAAACTGTACCGACACTTTATGGATGGTTATGACTGATACAACTGCCAACACACCGAATACTAGCGCTAACTTCATCGCTAAAATCATTCAAGATGACCTCGATAACGGGCGTGTCACGCAGGTGGTTACTCGCTTCCCACCCGAGCCGAACGGGTATTTGCACGTAGGTCATGCCAAATCGGTATGTTTGAACTTCGGCTTGGCTGAACAGTTTGGTGGGCGTTGTAACCTACGTTTTGATGACACCAACCCAGAAAAAGAAAGCCAAGAATTTATCAATGCCATCAAAGATGACATCACTTGGTTGGGCTTTCAGTGGGCGGGCGAGATTCACTACGCCTCCGACTACTTCGATCAACTGCACGACTGGGCCGTGAATTTGATTGAATCGGGTAACGCCTATGTGTGTGATTTGTCGGCAGATCAAGCCCGTGAATACCGTGGCACCCTGACCGAAGCCGGTAAGCCAAGCCCATACCGTGAGCGCACAGTTGAAGAGAACCTTGACCTATTTGCTCGTATGCGTGCTGGCGAATTCGACGAAGGCGCTAAAGTATTGCGCGCTAAAATCGATATGGCATCGCCTAACATGAACATGCGCGATCCGATTCTGTATCGCATTCGTAAGGTTCATCATCATCAAACCGGTGATAAGTGGTGCATCTACCCGAACTACGATTTTACTCATGGCCAATCGGATGCGATTGAAGGTATTACACACTCAGTGTGTACTCTTGAGTTTGAAGATCATCGCCCGCTGTATGAATGGTTCCTGGCGAACTTGCCAGTGCCTGCGCAGCCACGTCAGTACGAATTTGGTCGGTTAAACCTCGACTACACCGTGACTTCTAAGCGCAAGCTGAAAGCCTTGGTTGATGAGAAGGTGGTTGCCGGTTGGGATGACCCTCGTATGCCGACCATTTCTGGTATGCGCCGTCGTGGCTTTACTCCACGCTCAGTGCGTAATTTTTGCGACATGATCGGTGTCAGCCGCAGCGATGGCATGGTCGATGTTGCTATGCTAGAGCACGCACTGCGAGACGACCTGAACAAAAACGCACCGCGCGCCATGTGCGTGATTAATCCGCTGAAAGTTGTGATTGAAAACCTGCCAGAAGATCATTTAGAAATGGTGTCGGCAGATTATCACCACGAACTGGATTTGGGTTCACGCGAAATGCCGTTTACCCGTGAAATCTTTATCGATCAAGACGACTTTAAAGAAGAATACAGCAAGAAATTCAAAAAGAAATTTACCCCAGGTAAGCGTATTCGTTTGCGTCATTCATATGTAATTGAAGCAACCAGCTACGAAAAAGATGAGCAGGGCAATGTCGTGCTCGTGCGTGCCAACCTAATCGAAGGCACCCTCGGTACTAATCCAGCCGATGGCGATAACCCGAAAGGCGTTGTGCATTGGGTGTCGGCGTCACACGGCATTCCAGCCGAGCTGCGCTTATACGAGCGTTTGTTTACCCATGCATCACCAGACAAAACCGACGGCGACTTTATGGAATACGTGAATACCGATTCACTCAAAGTGGTTACCGCTTGGGTAGAACCGGCATTGGCCAATGTCGGCCCAGAAAACAACTTCCAGTTTGAGCGCGAAGGCTATTACGTATCGGATCGTTATGATCACGCCGCGGATAAGCCAGTATTCAACCTCACCATCGGTTTGCGTGAAGACAAATCACTGACAGAAGCATAAGGAACACCATGAGCTTGCAGATATACAACACACTCACTCGCCAGAAAGAGACTTTTAAACCGTTAGTAGAGGGTAAAGTCGGCATGTATGTGTGTGGCATGACGGTTTACGACTTCTGTCACTTGGGTCATGCGCGAGCCTTCTTGGCCTTTGATTTAATCGTGCGTTACATGCGTCATATCGGGCTGGACGTGAACTACGTTCGTAACGTCACCGATATCGACGACAAAATCATCAAGCGCGCCAATGAAAATGGCGAACCGTTTTTAGATTTAGTCGATCGCTTTGCCAACGCCATGAACGAAGACTTCGATAAACTCGGTATTGGCCGCCCGACGCACGAACCTCGTGCTACGGCGCACATCGACGACATTATTAAATTAGTAAGCACCTTGATCGATAAAGGCTTTGCCTACGCCGTGCCGAACGGCGACGTGTATTACCGCGTACGCAAATTCGACGGTTACGGCAAACTCTCGGGCAAAGTACTGGATGATCTTGAAGCCGGTTCACGTGTAGACGTTGATACCGACAAAGAAGACCCACTTGATTTCGTATTGTGGAAAGCCGCTAAAGAAGACGAGCCACATTGGGAATCGCCGTGGGGCATTGGTCGCCCAGGCTGGCACATTGAATGTTCGGCCATGTCGACTTGCTGCTTAGGCGAAACCTTCGATATTCATGGCGGTGGGCCAGACCTTAAATTCCCACACCACGAAAACGAAATTGCCCAAAGCGAAGCCGCCACCGGTAAAACCTACGCCAACACCTGGATACACGCTGGTGCCTTGCGTTTAGGCGAAGAAAAAATGTCTAAATCATTGGGCAACTTCTTTACCATTCGCGATATTTTAGAAAAATACGACGGCGAAGTAGTGCGCTTCTTCTTGATCTCAAGCCATTACCGCTCGCATGTTAGCTATATGGATAACAGCCTTGATGACGCGCACGGCAAACTCGCGCGTTTTTACAACGCCTTATCCAGTGTTGAAAACGGCGGCGTTGTATTAGACGTTAAAGACCTAGATAACGACTACTCAACGCGCTTCCACGCCGCTATGGACGACGACTTCAATACCCCAGAAGCCATCGCCGCTTTATTCGACCTCGTGCGCGAAGTGAATAAAACCACCGGCGAAGAACAGCAGGCATTAGCTGGCCAATTAAAATACCTAGGCGGTGTATTAGGTTGCCTACAAGCCGACCCACAAACCTTCTTACAAGCCGGTGCCGGCGACGACGCTGCATGGATTGAAGAAATGATCGCCAAACGCATCGCCGCCAAAAAAGCAAAAGACTTCGCCACCGCCGATGCTGTGCGTGATGAACTGGTTGCCAAAGGCATCGTATTAAAAGACGGGCCAGAAGGGACGGTTTGGACGAAGTCTTAATGGGTTAGGTTGTTATTGTTGGATAGATTAAGGCCTAAAGCACAGGGTGTTTTAGGCCTTTTTTGTGGGTGGAAGGAATTGGGTTTCTGGGGCGCTGATAGTTGTGGCCACCGGCTACTGAGAGAAATATAAGACTAATCAATAAGTTACGAATTTGGTCAGAGTGAAGGTTTTTCATATATAAATATTAAATTGGCGTGTAAACGCAAATGTTAGGTTTCACTGCAAGGAATGTGATTGTTTAAGGCGCTTTTCGTATTAGAGACAGTGGGTTAGACTCGAAACATTAAAAGGAAGCGAAGCGTCAAAACGCGCATGCGCATGAATAAACTGTTAAAAGTCTATGAGCCATCCACTATTGCCAATGCCAGAACGAACAGTAGAATCAGATGCGGTTTATGCTGTGCTGGGAAGAGCGTTGGCATATGCTACAGAATTCGAAAATAACTGTCGCACCTTGGCCCATCTTTTTGATATCGAAAAATCGGACAGTGAGTTCTCTTACGAGATATATAAGTTGGTCAAGTCAGGTACTTTGCATGCAAAGATAAAGCTACTCTTTGACCGACATGGATTGCCTGACTGGGTGGAAGAAAAGGTACATGAGGCAAGAAAAGCTAGAAACTTCATTGCACATGAAGCGGGGGAAGATCATAAGAGAATGATGTCAACACCACAACTAATGAAAAGCTTCGAAGCTACTATCATGCAGATGACCGGAGAAATAGCTGATGGAAATCAGATCGTGCTTGATGTGACGAGAATGCTAAAGGAAGGTAAACGTGGCCATGGGTCAGATATCGTAGCATATTCGTTCGCTGTAGCTTCGTGGATTAGCCGTGACAACTTTTAACAAGTGGCTGCACCGGATAAATTTCCGCTGTCATCTTTTGTGCAAAATGCGGCACAAAAGCCGCCAACAAAAATTCACCCGGTGAGCCGGATGTTAAGAGTCAGTAAAGCTATGTCGCTTCGAAAAGGTAAAACAAAAAGTACACTCGAAAGCTCGGTAGATTCAGCCTTGCTGGCCGTAGAGGTATATAACAAGCCCAGAGCTGCATTCAGAACAGAGGCATATATAACTCTGATGATCGTTGCATGGACTCGCTTGCTTCATGCATATTTCAATAAAAGTATTGGAGATAAGTACTTTTATAAAAAAAAAGGCAGCAACCGTTATGACGTTGTGGATGGGGAGCGCAAAGCTTGGGAGTTAAAAACATGCATTTCAAAGTATGGAAAGTTCAACGATTCAGAAATAGCAAATTTAGAACTCTTCATTAAGTTGCGCAATAAAATTGAACACCGGCATATCGAAAAAAGAGAAATGGATGTGCTTCTGTTTTAATAAATAAGACAGTCAAGATAAGAGAGGAGGCGACAATTCACGCTCTTATATTTCCACAGAAAAATTTTATTTATGCTGGAGGAGGGTGAGGCGGATTTTTTACCGATATTGCTTAAAATTAGCGATTTTTAGACGAGACTAAACCTCAGAAGGCTTCTGAATTAGGATGGGGTGTGTTGAATTAGATTGTCGAGGTTACGAAAGCCTTAATTTACAGGCTTGAATTCCCGCCGTTCGTCGTCGTTCTTTTTGTTTGTCCCAGAAATAACTGATTTTTGATTTCACTTCATTCACTGCACCAACAATTCCTTTGAATTCAGATTCAAAATTCTGGGTAATATGGAGCCAGTGTTCGGCATCGATTCCAAGCCGTTGCATGATAGCGGGTTCGCATTCTGAAATGGAGCCTCGTTTATTTTTTCTGATTTGGCGGCCAGTCCAGTCAACTAACTCTAAATAGTCCGTCAGGCGCATTGGAATTCCCTCAGGCATATCCTGTTTTGGATTTCCGGCAAAGTTGAGAAGTTCAGACACTTGTTGCTGGGGATGGTTGGGGGAGTGGGCTTCTTTTGCTTTCTCAGCACGTTTTTTCACCGATGTATGCTTAGATTCCTCTGGTGTCTTTGCCATGGCTGCGCGCACTGGATTTAAATCGACGTAAGCCATGCAGGCGGCTAGAGCCTTCTCATCGAGTAAGGCTTGGGATTTAAATCGGCCTTCCCAGAAATGACCGGTACATTTATCTTCGTCGTTCGCTAAGCGCGCAATGGTTTCATTTAATCGACGCATAAACCAGCTGATGCTCATTAGTCGTGAGCGCCACTCATCGATATTTCGTCGTAGTAATATCCATTGGTCTTCGCGGAGATCTTCGCCACGTTCAAACTGCTGTGAAACGAGGGTGCCTTTATATAACTGATGCCAGCGCTGAACGACTTCAATGTCGGTTAATGCTTTAGACTTGGCTTGGTTGATATGAAGAACGGCGTGGAAGTGGTTCGACATTACAGCGTAAGCTGCGATATCAATACAGTAGACCTTGGCTTGTTCTATCAATAGGTGCTCAATCCAACCACGTCTATGTTCAAAACTTCGACCTTCGCTATCTGTTCCGCATAAGAATGCACGCCTTACACAGCGGGAACTTCGTAGGCTGACTGTCCATAGTAGCGGGCTTAGGAAGATGGAAGGCGGCCTTAACTTGGTGGTTTCGACTCTGCCCTCTTGAATTCCAGGACGATGCTTTCTATGAAACGGCTATGATTTTGATCCACGGGTACTGTTTGATCCACTGGTACTGTTTGATCCACTGGTACTGTTTGATCCACTGGTACTGTTTGATCCACTGGTACTGGAGGGAGAGTTGAGTCTTCAGGATTGATTGCGTTTCGAGTTAAGCCTCTGGTTCCGTTTCTCACGGCAATCGTCTATAATGCCACCCTCGCAGGAGAGAGCCAGCAATGCTGGCCACCGAAGGCGCAAACTCCCATAAACGCTCAGGTACCCAGGACTGCGACTCAAAAACATTTGCCATCTGGAGAGCGGTGCTTAGGCACCCACCGAAGGAGCAAGCCGGGCATACCTATGTGTCCGGTCAAACTCTCAGGTACCGGGGACAGGGGGAGGGGCACAGACTTTCACTGGAGCTCTGTGTGCTTACGACTGTCTATCTTATTGCTATTACCGCTGAAGCCATGTCTGGGGCACTTGCCGCCGGCAAACGTCAGATGGATATGTTTGGCGTGGTGTTGATTGCTTTTATTACCGCGCTCGGCGGCGGTACTGTGCGCGATATGTTGTTGGGTAACTTCCCGGTAAACTGGACCCAGCATCCTTCCTACATTTATCTGACGATTACTGCCGGTTTAATGACCATGGTGGTCGCGCGTTTTATGCATCGCTTGCAGCAACTGTTCTTGATTCTGGATGCTATGGGACTGGTGGCTTTCACCATCATTGGCTGTAATGTTGCGCTGGCCCTGAATTACGACCTGCCGGTGGTGATTATGTCGGGTGTCATTACCGGTATTTTTGGTGGCATTCTGCGCGATATTCTCTGCAATCAGACCCCTCAGGTGTTGCAAAAAGAACTTTACGCGAGTGTTTCTCTTTTGGTTGCAGGGCTGTACCTGACGCTGCACGACGCTGGGTTTGATCATGACCTCACCTTGCTGGCTTCGTTCAGCTGTGGCCTGGCATTGCGTTTAATCGCTATCCGATGGCAGTTATCTCTGCCGGTATTTTCATACAGCCCTGAGCGCTGGCAGGATTAGTCCTAACTATAACTAAATGGACAGTCACTCTAATCAATAACTAAATGGACAGTCACTCTAATCAGTTATTCTCACGAGTTTAAAGAGAGCTATTTTTGGATACGCATTTATTGGAGGTAGCATTTAGTGGAAGTCCCCTTTAACAGGCCAACCAAAGAACAGATTAGAGAGTTGCCGGTTTATCAAGGCGTTGATCTGGCTAATATTATCGTTGTAACCAACAGGGGGGAGGCAATTGCGGCTGTCTCTGAGTTGATAAAACATCCAGTGCTTGGGTTTGATACTGAGAGTAAGCCTACCTTTAAAAAAGGAGAGGTAAGTTCTGGCCCTCATCTTATTCAGCTATCTTGCCTGTCAAAAACATTCATTTTTCCTACGATATTTCCTGAAGCCGTTGAGGAAACTGCTCAAGTATTGAGTAATGCAAGCATCAAAAAAGTCGGCTTTGGGTTGGCTGATGATAAAAAAATAATTCTTCAGAAGTTTGGTATTAAGGTAGAAAACACTCTAGAGCTTTCGTCAAAAGTGCAGAAGTTTACCGGTGTTAAACAGAAGGTAGGCGCGAGAGTTGCTGTTGCCATGTTGTTTGGGCAACGTCTAACAAAAAGCGCTCAGACGTCCAACTGGGCTGCATTTCCGTTGCAGGATTATCAGTTAAAATATGCGGCGAACGATTCATACTCTGCACTGTGTGTTGAGATCGAGATTGAGAAATCAAACAACTCATTTGTTTAGTTTTCTAGTGACGAGCTAGACGTACATGGACAGTCATCGTTATGCGGATAGTTTAAGAAGTACATGCACAGTCATCGTTACGCGTAGTCATAGTTATGCGTAAAAATAAAAAATTCAACTGCAACTTTCCTCAAGCTCGCACCGTATAAGCATGTAACCCTCAGCAATTAATATCTTTGAAGGAGCATAATATGCCGCACCGAGCTTACCCTCTGAACAATGTTCAACAACTAGCCGATAATTTTCAAGGCCACTGCACATGGGACTTCAGTCAAGGCTTCCCCTTGCACTTTATACAAGCCCCAACTGGCAACGGGATTTGTATGGGATTATCTTGCCACTGGATCAAGTATCATGCATTGGATGATTCACTGGTAACCCACTTGGGTGCCTACCGGATTCCCAATACGCGCACTTTTATTCCATTCAATCATAATGAATACCAGCGCATTTCTCAGTGGCAAAATAATTTAGCTACTTTTCCAGACTGGAGAATGGGATACCAGAACTGGTTTCGTAATCAGGGTATTGGTATTCACTCTAGTACCCGAATACCTATGAACAGTGGTGCCCTGAAAACTGAATTGGAACGCATTCAAGGTGGACATGTCTTGATTATCCTGGATGGACAACGCGCTAACGGCTCTCACGCTATTTCAGCTTATATCGGCCAGAACGGAGAAGACGTCTGCTTCTTTGATCCAAACTACGGTGAGTACTGGTTTCAAAACCGTAACGATTTTTTCTTTTTCCTACATCTGTTTTCCAATTTCTGTTATGGCCATAACCATCAACGGCATACCGGCTTTAACCGTTACGAAATTGTGCGTCTCTATCGCCAGTAACGCTTGGAACAGAAATAACGGCAAAGTAACCCAATAGGGCCTGACTCGATCTACTTGGGCTCTATTCTCTTAATCTGTTGTCTACGGTCACACTAGATCTCTGTATTTATTCAACACGCACTTACCCAAACCCCAACATCCAGCTTCGATTCTGCAAAACCCGCAAAGGATCCAGATATCGGCGGCACGGCTTCTGCTAACCGTGATACGGCGACGGGGATGTGATCTGTGCCTACTATGTCGCCTATCGTCGGATCAAATCCTTTCCAACCGCCGCCGGGTATATACACTTCGGCCCATGCGTGAGTCGAGCCTACTTGGTTCGACATTAATGGCGCATGCAAATAGCCACTGACAAATCGAGCTGCGAGCCCGAGGCATTTAACCGCTTCCATAAACAGCAGGGCAAAATCACGGCATGATCCAGAACCGAGCGAGAGCGTTTGCTCGGCGGTTTGCACGCCGGGCTCTTCCCTTACTTTGTATGAGAGTGTGGTGTATACGGTTTTAGCAAGTCGTTGTAGCAGGGTATAAGTTTGGACTTGTTCGCCTGACTTCCAGACATTAAATATCCAGTTATTCAATAATTCTCGCGTTTTTTGGTCGGGTAATACCCGGTAGGGTGATAGTAAAAACTGATCGCTCTTGCTGTATAAAAAAGGATAATTAATCGCATAATCAGCAACGATGAAATCCAACGGTGATTCATTGTACTGTTGAATAATGACTTCACTTTCAATGGTGAGTTGCTGTGTAGGGCTGGAAAAGTTAGCGATGGCAACCGAATTACCTTCGACATCACGATGCCAATAAATTTTCGCATCGGGTGAAATTTTCAATACAAACGATTCGATGCGCAGGTCGTGACCTTCACGTGGGCGCAAGAGCAGATGCTGGGCACCGAGCGTTACTGTGTCGCTGTAGTTGTAATACGTGCGATGAATAATTTTATAACGTTTCATAATGATCCCAAGGTGGGTTACAAAATCATCATACCCTAGCCGGTGATGATGCGTGGGTTAATGATCAAGCAATCTGGCCACTGGTTATTAGTTTCAATAATCGCAGTATGTGACAGCGAATTCTTGTTTTTAAAATGAGGATACAAATCGGCTGGTATGCTGTCAGAATTATCAATGTCTGTGTATTCACTCTTAATAAATACAAGGTTTGCCCATGTTCTCTGTTGCGTCTTCTGTTTTTAGGCTTCATTGGTTTTTACTTCTGTTTTCGCCGCTCTTTTTTAGTGGCGCGTTGGCGGACATCTCGCCCAAGCCTAATGTAATGGCTAAAGGTTTGAGTCAGCCCTGGGGGATGGCTCAGGTGTCGGATAAGCATTTACTGATTACGCAAAAAGCGAGTTCGTTGATGTTATTTGATATGGAGTCTGGAGTTAAAACTTTGGTTGGTGGGGCGCCGAAGGTGGCGGTGATAGGGCAAGGTGGCTTGCTGGATGTTGCGGTACCGTCTGACTATAAGCTGGGTGATAGCGATTTAGGTTGGATTTATTTCACTTACGCTGCGCCCGTCAATAACGACATGGGCGCGACCGCACTCGGGCGAGCGAAGTTGAATGATTCGTTAACGGCGCTACAAAATTGGCAAACCTTGTTGGTGACTAAGTCGGCCAGTGAGGAGGGGCGTCATTTTGGTAGTCGTATCGCGTTTATTGGTGATTACGTGTTTTTTGGCGTGGGTGATCGCGGTAATCGCGCCAATGGCCAAGATCTCACTACGCACGCCGGAAGCATAATACGATTGCATCGTGATGGGCGTGTGCCGGCAGACAATCCTTTTGTCGGAAGAGGAGGTGCATTGCCTGAGATCTGGAGTTATGGCCATCGCAATCCACAAGGTTTGGCGGTTCGTAAAGGTCAGTTGTGGGAGAGCGAACACGGCCCGCGCGGCGGTGATGAGCTAAATCGTATCGAAAAGGGCGGTAATTACGGTTGGGCTGAGGTGTCTTTAGGTAAGGAATACTGGGGGCCATTAAGCGTCGGTGAGGAGTCTAAGCCCGGCATGATTGACGCTAAAAAGGTTTATATACCCTCTATTGCACCGGGAAGTTTGCTCACGGTTAAGCAAAATCGGTATGACTGGCAGGGTGATTTTTTATTGGGTGCGCTGAAATTGCAGCATCTAAATCGCGTAGTGATGAGGGGCGAATCGGTTACTAATGAACAGCGTTACTTTGAAGAAGAAAATCAGCGGCTAAGGGCGCTGTTGGAAGATTCGAAAGGTCGTATCTGGATTGCAACTGACAGCGGCGAGCTCTGGCAGTTGCAATGATCTAGGTACTTTTTGCGGTTTGGTTAGGCTTTATGCAATGACTCACAGGCAATTAGCGTGTTCTCTAACAGCTTTGCGCGGGTCATTGGGCCGACGCCACCAGGAACTGGAGTGATAAAACTAGCGCGTTCTGCGGCAGCGGCAAAATCAACGTCGCCAACCAGTTTGCCGTTGTCTAAGCGGTTGATGCCCACGTCGATAACGATGGCGCCTTCTTTGATCCATTCGCCTTTTACGATGCCAGCCTTACCAACGGCAACGACCACGATGTCGGCTTGGCTTACAAATGACGCTAGGTCTTTGGTAAAGCGGTGACAAGTCGTCACTGTGCAGCCTTTTAATAGCAGTTCTAGCCCCATTGGGCGGCCAACGATATTGGAAGCACCAACAATTACAGCGTGCATGCCGGTGATGTCGTGACCAGTGCCGTCGAGTAAATCTACGATGCCAGCAGGGGTGCAAGGGCGTAATAGCGGAATACGCTGCGCTAAGCGACCTACGTTAAATGGGTGAAAACCATCAACATCTTTGGTTGGTGCAATGCGCTCTAAAATTTCATCAGCTTTTAAACCAGCGGGTAATGGTAGTTGTACCAATATGCCGTCGATTTCAGCGTCGTTGTTGAGTTGATCAATTAGCTCGATCAGTTCTTGTTGGCTGGTTGTAGCGGGTAAATCGTAAGCTTTGCTGATGATGCCAACTTGTTCGCAGTCTTTACGCTTATGCGATACATAAACTTCTGACGCAGGGTCTGAGCCGACAAGAATTACCGCTAATCCGGGAGCGCGTTGACCGGCTGCTAGCCGTACCTCTACCTTGCGTTTAATGGATTCACGCATTGCTTCGGCAGTTGCCTTGCCATCGATCAGTGTTGCGGTCATAGGAGCGATTAACCTGTAGCTATTCATCAAAGCGCGCGATTTTCTCACGCTGAGCGGTTAAAACAAAGAGGGTAGGGGTTATGAATCACCACTAAACCTCAAAAAGAGTGGAACCGGTTGTTTTTACACATTTTTTTCAAAAAGTCGTTGACGACCCAAGGGGCGATCTATAATATGCGCAGCCACTTGAGGGGCATTGCTCTGATAGTGTTGTTCGGGGTATAGCGCAGTCTGGTAGCGCGCCTGGTTTGGGACCAGGATGTCGGGAGTTCGAATCTCTCTACCCCGACCATTTAATCCCTTGGATTGAATGGACATGCGCCCGTAGCTCAATTGGATAGAGCATCGGCCTTCTAAGCCGAGGGTTGCAGGTTCAATCCCTGCCGGGTGCGCCATTATTTGGCAAGCTCAGCAAACAATGTGGTGGCCGTAGCTCAGTTGGTAGAGTCCAGGATTGTGATTCCTGTTGTCGCGGGTTCGATCCCCGTCGGCCACCCCACTTCTTCCCCGTATACCTCCTAATCTTCTCTAAATGTTCCGCGCCTGTAGCTAATCTGGCAGCAAATGGTTTCATTCGCTTTAATCCTTGGGCTATAATCCGCGACCTTCAGAATTTATTGTAGCGAGCCGTTAGCTTGTTGCGTCATTGTAATCGTGTATTGAGAGGCATCTATGCAAGTGTCCATTGAGACAACATCTGGTCTTCAGCGTTGTATGACCATTGGTGTTCCAGCAGCAGAAGTAGAAGAGAAAGTTGTTGTTGAACTGAAAAAGCTGTCAAAAGGCCGCCGTATTGATGGTTTCCGTGCTGGTAAGATTCCTCCAGCCGTAGCGAAAAAAATGTTTGGTAAGCAAGCTCGTTACGAGGCTATTTACCAGCAAATGCAACAGTCTTTCTTTAAAGCTGTTCAAGACGAAGATTTGAAGTTGGCGGGTATGCCTAACTTTGAGCCGACCGTTGATGAAGACGGCAAAGACTTAGAGTTCAAAGCGACGTTTGAAGTATATCCAGAGATCACTCTTGCTGATTTCTCTGCAATTGAAGTTGAGCAAAAAGCCGCTGAAGTGACTGATGCGGATCTTGAAAACATGCTAACAAACCTACAAAAGCAACATGCTAAGTGGGAAGAGAGCACTGAAGCTGCCGTTGATGGCGACCAAGTAGTTATTGATTTCGAAGGTTTCATCGATGGTGAAGCGTTTGAAGGCGGTAAGGCTGCAGGCTATAGCCTAACTTTGGGTTCTAACTCTATGATCCCAGGTTTTGAAACGGGCCTTGTAGGCGCGAAAGCGGGCGAAGAGAAGACGCTTGACGTTGCTTTCCCAGAGGATTACCACAAAGAAGAATTGAAAGGTAAGCCTGCTCAGTTCAAAGTGTCTGTGCAAACCGTTAAGAAGCCTGAGCTGCCAGAATTGAACGCTGAGTTCTTTGGTTCGTTCGGTATCGAAACTGCTGACTTGGCTGAGTTTAAGTCAGAAATTCGTAAGAATATGGATCGTGAATTGGCTCGTGGCTTGCGTAACCTAGCTAAGCAGCAAGTGATTGCTGGCTTGGTTGAAAGCAACAATATCGACGTTCCAGCATCGCTCGTGGATCAAGAAATTGATCGCCTGCGTCAGCAAGCTGTTCAGCAGTTTGGTGGTGGCCAGAAGTTCGATATGAACATGCTGCCGAAAGAATTGTTCAAAGAACAAGCCGAAAAGCGCGTTGCGATTGGTTTGTTGATGAACGCAGCGATCGAAGCTAATGAATTGACGCCTTCGGCAGAAAAAGTAGAAGCTTTGATTGAAGAAGTTGCTGCGTCATATCAAGATCCAGAAGAAGTACGCACTTATTACAACACTAACCCACAGCAAAAAGCTCAGGTTGAAGCTTTGGCTTTGGAAGAGCAGGTTGTTGAGAAAGTTCTGGCTCAGGCTAAAGTGTCTCAGGTTGAATCCAATTACGAAGAAGTTATTCGTTTGGTGAATCAATCTGCACGATAAGTTTCTGATCGGAACTGACATTCAGCCAATTCAAGGCTAAACTCAAAGCAGCCGTTATCGAAGGATACGGCTGTTTTTGTTAATATTCATAGGTCAGGGAGTGCAGAGTCCGAATGTTTGACTCCAATAAAGAACAATCAGAAACTATCCAGAATGCTCTGGTACCCATGGTCGTAGAACAGTCCGCTCGCGGTGAACGTTCCTACGATATCTATTCCCGATTACTGAAAGAGCGCGTTATTTTTCTAGTTGGGCCAGTTGAAGATCATATGGCTAACTTGGTTGTTGCGCAGCTGTTGTTCTTAGAATCTGAAAATCCGGATAAAGATATTCACCTGTATATCAACTCTCCTGGTGGTTCGGTTACCGCAGGTATGTCGATTTACGACACGATGCAATTTATTAAGCCAGACGTTAGCACCATGGTTATTGGTCAGGCTTGTAGTATGGGTGCCTTTTTGTTGGCAGCCGGCGCGCCGGGTAAACGCTTCAGCGTTCCAAATTCTCGCGTCATGATTCACCAGCCTAGTGGTGGTGCTCAGGGTCAAGCAACAGACATCTTGATTCAGGCTGCTAACATTCAAAACACGAAAGAGCGCTTGAACAGCATTCTGGCTCATCATACGGGTCAGTCTTTAGAGAAGATTGCCGCAGATACAGAGCGCGATAACTTCATGGATGCTGATGTGGCAAAGGCTTATGGCCTAATTGATGAAGTGCTGACTAAACGCGGCTGATAGAAAGTAACCCAGATATTTTCTCTTCTGGGTTGAAATACTGACCGAAAGGACCCATCTTTTCGGTATACGCATAGAAAATTACGAGGCAGTCGAATGACCGACGATACTAAAGGCAAAGGCGAAGATGGCGGCAAGCTGCTCTACTGCTCCTTTTGCGGTAAGAGTCAGCACGAAGTACGCAAGCTGATTGCCGGCCCTTCGGTGTTCATCTGTGACGAATGTGTCGACCTGTGTAACGACATTATTCGCGAAGAAGTGCAAGAAGCCGAAAATAAAGGTGGTTCAGATAAGCTGCCGACGCCACAAGAAATCAAGGGTACCCTTGATGAGTACGTTATTGGGCAAGATAAAGCCAAGATCGTGCTAGCGGTAGCGGTTTATAACCACTACAAGCGTTTGCACTACGGTGCAGGCAAGGCCGGTGTTGAGCTATCTAAAAGTAACATTTTGCTGATTGGTCCTACTGGTAGCGGTAAAACGTTATTGGCAGAGACCTTAGCGCGTTTGCTGAATGTTCCTTTCACTATTGCCGATGCAACTACGCTGACTGAAGCGGGTTATGTGGGTGAAGACGTTGAAAACATCATTCAGAAATTGCTGCAAAAATGCGATTACGATGTAGAAAAAGCGCAGCGCGGTATCGTCTATATCGATGAGATCGACAAGATCTCTCGTAAGTCAGATAACCCATCGATTACTCGTGACGTATCGGGTGAGGGTGTGCAGCAAGCTTTGCTTAAACTGATTGAAGGTACAGTAGCATCTGTTCCTCCTCAGGGTGGGCGTAAGCATCCACAGCAAGAATTTTTACAGGTCGATACCTCTAATATTCTATTTATCTGTGGTGGTGCATTCGCAGGCTTGGATAACATCATTCGCGATCGTTCTGAGAAGAGCAGTATTGGTTTCTCTGCGACGGTGAAAGGCAAAAAAGACCAGAAGGCCGTTGGTGATGTTTTACGCGCAGTAGAGCCATCCGATTTGGTTAAGTATGGTTTGATTCCAGAATTTATCGGTCGTTTGCCTGTTGTGGCAACACTGGATGAGCTGGATAAAGATGCCTTAGTTCGTATCTTGACTGAGCCGAAGAATTCTTTGGTTCGTCAGTACGAAAAACTGTTCGAAATGGAAACAGTTGAGCTTGAATTCCGCGAAACAGCTTTGGATGCAATTGCGACCTTGGCTATGGAGCGTAAGACGGGTGCTCGTGGCCTGCGTTCGATCATGGAGGGTGCATTATTGCAGACCATGTATCGTGTGCCTTCTGAAGAGCATGTAAGCAAGGTAGTGATTGAAGATTCTGTTATTCGTGGCGAATCTGAGCCTATCTTGATCTATGAAAGCACAGACGTTGGTAAGGTTTCACCAGACGACGACTGAGCAAATTTTTTATAGATTGTTCTGAAAGATAAACAAAAGGGACCTCTGGTCCCTTTTGTTGTTTCTATGGCTTGTAATCCGCTGAGATCACCCCCACTATATTTTTA
>OLHV01000052.1_pt1 | contig 74291 bp, 63 predicted proteins | sample 1609391 | NCBI WGS metagenome assembly OLHV01 (sample SAMN05416805, study PRJEB24817) | seawater metagenome | isolation source: Sea water | place: Canada:Atlantic | collected 2013-07 | reverse complement strand
TTCAAATAAACCTGCAAGTATCAAATATATCCAAGCCACGCTATCTCCTTATTAAGACATTCACTTAACATTTTAATCGTAGGCATGCGCGTTTGCACGGAAGTGACTCTTCTGTAAAAGAGCTCAGTGAATCGTGGTAACTATTTGATTTTATTTGGTAATTTTTAAAGTCCATTTCCAAGATTCATCTTTCCATTACAGAAATACGCGCATGCGCATTTACCTAAATAACGAGGGTCTCGTTATGTCAGGGCTTGTATTTATAATGCACTGATTTTGCTACATTTTTTAATAGGGTGCCAGTACAAACGCGCATTGGTTACATTTTTTCTGTGCAAACGCGCATGGATTGTCCTACTCTTTAAATATCAACTGTATGTATATACAGCTAATTAAAATGCAGCTAAAATACACATTCTGAGTATCTATGGAGGCCTGATTATGCAATTACGAAGCCCTTTCATGCAGCAACTTCAGCAAAATATGCGTATGCGTGGTTATAGTTTGCGCACAGAGAAAACATACCTTTATTGGATTAGAGACTACATCCGTTTCCATAATCGCCAACACCCGATGAATCTGACTTCAGATCACGTTGTGCAATTTTTATCATATCTATCCAATAGCCGAGATGTGGCGATCAATACGCAGAAAACCGCATTGAACGCGCTCGCTTTTTTATATAATCAATTTTTAAATCAGCCCTTAGGCGATATAGGTTTTAATTATGCAAAGAGGCAGCGCAAGATTCCTATCGTAATATCTCAACAGGAAGTTCAGACCATACTCAAACAGTTGTCTCAGCGTGATCGTATTATCTTTTCATTACTCTACGGCTCGGGTTTACGCATCACAGAGTGTCTTCGCTTACGTATAAAAGATCTTGCGTTTGACCACTCCAGCATCATTGTTCATGACGGCAAGGGAGGGAAAGATAGAAAGACAATTCTTAGTCCTTTATTGTACAGTTCTTTAAAAGAGTTGATTCAAGATGCCACGAAGCTACAAGCTCTAGATAATAAAAGAGGAATTGGTCCTTCATTACCTCACATGCTCGGCAAGAAATACCCCAATGCTTATCGCCAACCTGCTTGGATGTTTATATTTCCTTCGACGACTATTTGCCAGCATCCGATCACTGGCAAAGTATGTCGTCACCATCTGCACGATTCAGTCCCTAGAAAAGCATTAAAGAAAGCCGTGGCAGAAGCAGGGTTGAATACAAAAAAGATAAACTATAAATTACGTCCTGTAATTTACCCTACGGGCCAACCTTCGGTTGTTCAAATTATCTCCCGAATAATTTGTGTCATACTTTTCGTCACAGTTTTGCAACCGAGCTATTACGCGCGGGCCGTGATATACGTACAGTACAAGAGCTGTTAGGTCACAGTGATGTATCCACTACGCAAATTTACACCCATGTTTTAGGCCAGCATTTCGCGGGTACCAATAGCCCGCTTGATAGCTTAACTATTTAGAAAAGAGCAATGCAGGCTAAATGGATGGCGTGATGGTGATTATTATTTGTACATTCATTTGGTAATCCTGTGCCAAATGTCTCTATACAGGGGTTTAACCCTATGAATCTCAAGCATTTCTATTTTTGATCTAGGAATTATCGATGTCCTCAGTATACTGGAGTCAAAATTGTGTCCGTGAAATCAATATCAGGGGATAAAGGTATTAATGGCGAATAAAGAATATAACGCTCAGTCGATCGAGGTCTTAAGTGGCCTTGATCCTGTGCGCAAACGCCCTGGGATGTACACCGATACAACCCGTCCAAACCATTTAGCGCAAGAAGTGATCGATAACTCGGTGGATGAGGCCTTAGCGGGTCACGCGTCTGAGATTACTGTCACAGTGCATGACGATGGCTCATTAACTACCGTCGATAATGGCCGTGGTATGCCGACTGATATTCACCCAGAGCATGGGGTGTCGGGGGTTGAGCTTATTTTAACCAAGCTGCACGCCGGTGGTAAGTTTACCAACGACAACTATCAGTTTTCGGGTGGTTTGCACGGTGTGGGTATCTCGGTAGTAAACGCGCTATCGACTTTACTAGAAGTTAAGATTTGGCGTAACGGTGAAGTTAGTCGTATTGGTTTCCAAAACGGTGATAAAGCGCTGGAATTAGAAGTCATTGATACCTGCGGTAAAAAACGCTCGGGTACCAGTGTTCGCTTTAAGCCAGACCCTAAGTATTTTGATTCTCCTAAGTTTTCGATCCCTCGCCTTAAGCACAATCTACGTGCGAAGGCGGTTTTGTGTCCTGGGTTAAAAATTACCTTTAAAGCGCCGAACCCAGAAGATAATGCCGAGTGGTATTACGAAGATGGTTTAACCGACTATTTAAAGATTCATGGTGCGGGTTTAGACGTTTTACCGAAAGAACCTTTTACCGGTTCCATGCAGGGTAAAACGGAAGCGGCTGATTGGGCGGTATTCTGGTTGCCAGAAGGTGGCGAATGCATTCAAGAAAGTTACGTGAACTTAATTCCTACCGCACAAGGTGGAACACACGTTAACGGTTTCCGTTCGGGTCTATTGGATGCAATTCGTGAGTTTTGTGAATTCCGTAATTTATTACCCCGTGGTGTGAAGTTAACGCCGGATGATATTTGGGATCGCTGTTCGTATGTTCTTTCTGCGAAATTAGCCGATCCTCAATTCTCGGGTCAAACCAAAGAACGTTTGTCTTCTCGTGAAGCGTCGGCATTTGTTTCTGGCGTTACTAAAGATGCGTTTGGTTTGTGGTTGAACGAACATACTAACGATGCTGAACTGCTTGCAGAAATGGCGATTGCCAGTGCGCAAAATCGTTTACGTAAAGCGAAAAAAGTATCGCGTAAAAAGATTACTCAAGGCCCAGCACTGCCGGGTAAGTTGGCGGATTGTACCAGCCAAGATTCTGATCGTACCGAGATTTTCTTGGTGGAAGGGGACTCTGCTGGGGGTTCAGCCAAGCAAGCACGAGATCGTGTTTTCCAAGCGATTATGCCGCTACGAGGTAAAATCTTAAATACGTGGGAAGTCGACTCCGGTCAGATTTTAAGTTCTGAAGAAATTCATAACATTGCCGTGGCTTTGGACATTGATCCTGCAGCAGAAAACTTAGATAGCCTGCGTTATGGCAAGGTTTGTATCTTAGCCGATGCCGACTCGGATGGTCTGCACATTGCCACATTGTTGTGTGCGTTGTTTGTACGTCACTTCCGTTTATTGGTAGAGCAAGGCCACGTCTATGTAGCAATGCCACCTTTGTATCGTATCGATATTGGTAAAGAGGTTTTTTACGCGTTAGACGAAGCGGAAAAGAACGGAATTTTAGAGCGTCTTCAAGCTGAGAAAAAACGGGGTAAGCCAAACGTGCAACGATTTAAAGGGCTGGGTGAAATGAACCCACTTCAGTTGCGCGAAACCACTATGGATCCGAATACCCGTCGCCTTGTGCAACTGTCGTTAAATGATGGTGATGGCACGATGGAAATGATGGATATGTTGTTATCGAAAAAACGTGCTGGCGATCGTAAAAACTGGTTAGAAGATAGCGGCAACAAGGCTGAAATTAATTAAGGACTGAGCTCAATTAGGCAACAGATATGACAGATATTATTGATGAGTCTGGCAGTTCAAGCAGCTACCTAGACGATGGCATAGAACGCCAAACGTTAAAAGATTATACCGAGAGTGCGTACTTAAATTATTCAATGTACGTGATTCTTGATCGCGCCTTGCCACATATTGGCGATGGTTTAAAACCAGTTCAACGTCGTATTGTTTATGCGATGAGCGAGCTGGGTTTAAAGTCCACCGCCAAGCATAAAAAATCCGCACGTACCGTCGGTGACGTATTGGGTAAATATCACCCGCACGGTGACAGTGCCTGTTATGAAGCGATGGTATTAATGGCGCAGCCGTTCTCGTATCGCTACCCGTTAGTTGACGGCCAAGGTAACTGGGGTGCGCCCGATGATCCTAAATCATTCGCGGCCATGCGTTATACCGAAGCAAAATTAGCCAAGTATGCCGATTCTTTATTATCAGAATTGGGCCAAGGTACGGTTGATTGGCAGCCAAACTTTGATGGCACAATGGACGAACCTTGTGTTCTTCCAGCGCGTTTACCAAACTTATTATTAAACGGTACAACCGGTATTGCGGTGGGTATGGCAACGGATGTTCCGCCACATAACCTACGTGAAGTAGCCAGTGCGTGTATTCATTTATTAGATGAACCGAAAGCCGATATCGACGCGGTACTTGAACACATTCAAGCACCAGACTTTCCGACTGACGCTGAAATCATTACGCCAAAATCTGAAATTAAAAAAATGTATCGCACGGGCAAAGGCTCGATCAAAATGCGTGCGGTTTATGAAATGGAAGATGGCGATATTGTAATTACCGCTTTGCCGCACCAAGCATCGGGTTCTAAAATATTAGAACAAATTGCTGCGCAAATGACGGCGAAAAAATTACCGTTGGTTACCGATTTACGTGACGAATCTGATCACGAAAATCCAACGCGCTTAGTGATTATTCCTAAGTCGAACCGTGTTGATGTTGAAGCCTTAATGGCGCACTTGTTCGCGACGACTGATTTAGAACGCAGCTATCGTGTGAACATGAATGTGATCGGTCTAGACGGTCGACCACAAGTAAAAGATTTACGCATGTTATTGGTTGAATGGTTAGAGTTCCGTACTCAAACTGTTCGCCGTCGTTTGCAGCACCGTCTTGATAAAGTGCTGGCGCGTTTGCACATCTTACAAGGTTTGATGGTTGCGTTTTTAAACATCGATGAAGTGATCGAAATTATTCGCACCGAAGAAAAACCAAAAGTTGTATTCATGGATCGCTTTGGTTTAAGTGAGATTCAAGCGGAATCAATTTTAGAATTGAAACTTCGTCATCTTGCTAAATTAGAAGAGATGAAAATTCGTGGCGAACAAGACGAATTAGAAAAAGAACGTGACCACTTAGAAAAAATTCTAGGCAGCGATCGTCGTTTGAAAACATTAATCAAAAAAGAGCTCGCCGCCGATGCCGAATTGTTTGGTGACGATCGACGCTCGCCAGTGGTTGCCCGTGGTGAGTCCAAGGCATTCTCTGAAACTGATTTGTTAGGCAGCGATCCAGTCACGGTTGTGATTTCTGATAAAGGTTGGGTTCGTGCCGCCAAAGGCCACGACGTAGACGTTGAAGGCTTAAGTTATAAATCCGGCGATAAGTTCTTATTAGCGTGCAAAGGTAAGAGTAATCAGAATGCCATTTTCATTGACGACGGAGGGCGAGCCTATTCTGTGCAAAGCCATACTCTGCCGTCAGCGCGAGGGCAGGGCGAGCCGTTATCGGGCCGTTTAACCGTTCCTGCGGGCATGGGCTTTAAAGGCTTAGTGATGGGGCCAGATGAAGATCATTACCTAATGGCCACCGACGCGGGTTATGGTTTTATTACCCAGCTAAAAGACATTCAAACCAAAAACAAAGCCGGTAAAGCGATGTTGACGGTGCCGACCAATGCCAAGGTATTACCCCCAGCAAAGGTTGAGAGTATAGAGAAAGCATGGATCGCCGCGATCAGTAACGAAGGCCGCATGTTGGTATTCCCAGCCGCCGATCTTCCTGTAATGGGTCGTGGTAAAGGAAACAAGATGATTAGCATTCCAGGGCCACGCGCAAGCAGCCGTGAAGAGCTAATGATCGCAGCGGTTGCCTTTAACGAAACCGATACCTTGTTAGTGCATTCCGGTAAGCGTCATACCAAACTGAAGTTCTCTGATTTAGAACACTACTTTGGTGAGCGTGGCCGCCGTGGTAATAAACTACCGCGCGGATTCCAGAATGTGGATATGGTTGAAATTGCTAAGAAAGACTAGCTAGAAAGACTAGCGATTAGTTGGTTATAAAAAAGCCCAATGAGTGTTCCTAATAAGGGAGGTTCATTGGGCTTTTTTTGTGGGTGTTCACTTTCTATTTAAAAAACGATATCTCAAAAACAGACAAAATTGAGTTATAGATGAGATTATGCTATTACTTAACTCAATTATTTCTATTTTTGAGTTATAACAGTGAAAAAACCACCTCAAGTCTCAAAAAATCCCTTTATTGAAATAGCTAAGGCTCAACCAGAGCTATTATCGGCTTATATGGATCTGCACAATCCTGTGGATAAGAAAGGGCGCTACTTGCCGTTTAATGAGTTATATCGTCGTTTTCCTAGTGCGTTAGATCCGCAGCTCGCATGGTCTGTTGTACGCGATTCTAGACAGGCTCGGTTAACAAAATTGGCACCGGTTAATGCCTCTTTGTCTTCGCTTAAGTATTTTATTAGTCCTACTATCCAAGAAGCTAATATCGCTATCGAGCGTCATACTTCACTTGCTTCGTTAGAGTGGATGGCTCATCAGCTAGGTGAGGGCGATGTTGAAAGGGGGAGTTTCAAGAATGTGCTCGAGAATCTTGTTAAAGACGAAGCTATTAGTAGTAGTCAGCTAGAAGGCGCTGCAACAACGACAAGAGTCGCGCGTGATTTTTTGTTGAATAGTCGCAAACCAGAAAGCGTGTCAGAAAAAATGATTCTGGGGAATTTTCGTTTAATGCAAGCAGCATGGGCTGAAAAAGATCAGCCACTTTCTTTAGATCTGATTAAGCAGCTGCATCATGTTGGCATGAGTGATATCAATGACAAACAATACCAACCAGGAAGGTTACGCCAAACTGATGATGTTGTCGTCGTGGATGCTGCGGGTGATGTCGTGCATACCCCGCCGTTGGCTCAAGAATTGGAGTCGCGCTTAGAGTTTGTTGCTGACTGGTTTAATACGATTGAACCGAGCCCTAGCTGTTCTGCTTTTGTCATTGCAACGTCTTTACATTTTGCTATTGGCTTTGAACATCCATTTCATGATGGTAATGGGCGCTTAGCGCGAGCGCTTTTTTATTGGACGATGTTTAAGTATGGGTATCACGCATTTCGTTATATTTCTATTAGTGCGTTGTTGAATGAAGCACCGGTGAAGTATGGCAAAAGTTATATTCATACTGAAACGGATAATATGGATATGACGTATTTTATTGATTACCAGAGCAAGGTTGCTAGCAGGGCGATTGATCAGTTCTTGCAGGATTTCTCGGTACTGGTTGATCGCTATCAAAACTTCAAACAGCAATTTGAATCTTCAACACTTTATAAACAAACCAATGAAAAGCAGCGAGCAGTTATTATTCTAGTGCACAATATAGGTATAAAAACAGTCAATGCGGCTTGGGTTCAGACAATGGTGGATTGTTCGTACAATACTGCGGCGTCGGTTCTAAATGGGTTGACGGAGTTAGGTGTTTTTCAGCGAGAGAAGGTTGGAAGAGAGTGGCAGTATTCAATGTTGACGGACAGTGTTGATGGACAATGTTGACGAATATTTTTAATGAAAAAAATGTTGATCGCATAAAAAAGCCCAATGAGTGTTCCTAATATGGGAGACTCATTGGGCTTTTTTGTTGAGCGTTTATTTCTTTATGATTTTACTTATTCTGACTCTTCAGACATATAAAGATAATTTACTTTTACGTCATCGTTAGGCGATAAGCTGGCGTCTCCGTAGAACGAAAGTGTTTTATTACCTTCGTTATACTGCCAGCCGTTATCGGCATTTTTAACCACGGGTGAGCCATTCTTAGTTACTTGTAATGAGGTAGAAATAGGCGTTTTAGTTAGCTTAACAGGCGAGCTAGCCGTACTGGATTCTAAAGCCATTTGCTCCATAATTCTTTCAAGAGCTTGTAGGTTTCTAATATCGGCATAAGAGCCATTGGTATTGTTAATTAAATCGACATAGCCATCGTCGCGGCTCTCACTTCGGTACTCATTAAGAATGCCATACACCTGGTAGTTGCGGTCAATGAATAAATTATCGGCCGCATCAAAGGTTGTACCAGAATTTCGAGATGAGATATCGTTATAAAAATCAGGCTCATCCGTAAACATGATGATAGATAAAGCGGCGCCTGCGCGAGGATAGCCTTCGTCAATAACCGTTCCTGTTGAATCATCGCCCTTGCTTGCATCTTTAAGCGCTTCTTCAGCAAAGTAAATCCCAGTTTCTGTTGCGCTGCCGTAAGTACCTGGTTTTACGTCGAGTTTGAATTCATCTTCTGAGGACGTAAATCCACCGTCTTCACTACTATCTCTAAGTTCGCTTGAGTCGGTAGTGATGGTCGCTAATCTGTAATCTAGAGTTTGGCCAGAAATTGTTTTGAAAAACGTATCAGCGGCATTACTAATAGTAGCTTGATCATCCGACATGCTTCCTGAATTATCGATCACAAACAGGAAGTCAACTTTAGGCGTTTCTTGTGGAATGGTGAAAGTTTCAGAAGTGGTCGTTGGTGCTGCTCCCTTCGCGCCAATGTTAGAGGTACTAGCAACACCTTTTGATAGGCCCGAGTAAGCAGGAGCAAGTTCTGTTGGAACAACTGCGCCGAGGATAACAACCTTGTCGGTTCCGGTTGTTACATTGGCTGCAAACATTCTTTCTTCCGAAATGTTCTCTTCCGAAATGCTCTCTTCAAAATCACTACTCGGTACAAAAAGAACCCCAATGAAAACTTCAAATTTTTGAGACGTTAATTCATCTTCTAATGACTCTGCAGGGTTATCGAGCTCATTATCATCTGCATCAGGCGAGAGTGCTGCACCACCAAGGATTTTATTAACAATATCCGTCGCGGTTGTTTCAGTATCCGTTTCAAAGATATAGCCTGTTACAATTTCGTTAGTCGAGGCTAAGTTCTGTTTGAAGATACTGGATGTTGTACCGAAATCACTTAACACATCTTCTATGTTTTCGATGATGTCTTGTGCCTTACTTTCTATAGAAGAAGCGTCGCGGGCAGCAGCAAAAGAAACTAGGTCTCGATTTCCTAAAGAAATAACTTTAGGACTTTCTTGTGACACCGCAAATGCCTGAATAGATGCTTTTTTCTCTTCAGTTTCTTCAGACTCTTTCAGTAGTGATGATGCATCACCAAGACTCGATCCGGCACCAAAAACGTGCCCATTTAAGTATTCATCACCAATGGTAATATCATCCATACCAGAGGGAACATAAATATTATGGCTTTCGGTAGAGACGACTTGGGTTTTAGTATTATTTTCAAGCCCTGCATCGACTTGAGAATCTTTCTTTGAACCAGAGTCCGACCCCATACAGGCGGTTAATAAAGTCGAAGTGGCTAAAGCAATTGGTAAGAAAAGTGGTTTCATTTTCACGTCCTGTTTGTATTCAATATGGATAACCACTCTCAATCACCTGTATTAATAGGCTAGTAATGTGATTACCCTAACATTCCTTATTAGGGCGCGTATTAAATAGTATTTAATAAACAAATTCAAACGAACTCATTAGCTACGGCTAAATTCCAAGCAAAAATTAAGAAAAAAGTACTGGTTTAATTCTTACTTACTCAATGATTTAATAACCGCTCTAAAGAATTCAGCACTTTCATGGCCCGACTCAAAGTTATTATCAGTGAAGTCGATATTGGCCGAATTTTTAACGATAACGATGTTCGATTTTTTATCCACATAGATAAACTGATCATAAATACCCAGTGCCATAAACTCTTGATCAGCATCAACCGGTAACCACCACTGATAGCCATAGCCTAGGTCGATATCAGCGTTATCTCTTTTACCCGGCATCAGGTGCGGAGCATCAGGAGTTACCGAGGCCTTAACCCATGACTCGGGAATAACCTGTTCACCGTTCCAGCGGCCATTATCGCGATATAACTTACCAAACTTCAGATAGTCTAATGCTCGCATGTTTAAGCCACCCAATACCATTGGCTCACCTAGTTCATCGGTTAAAAAGTAGGTATCGGCTTCTGGATGAATTTTATTCCATAAATGCTCGGTGAAGTAATCAACAATGCTCTCACCCGTTGCACCACGAAGTACCATGCCCAAAACGTGGGTATCGATGCTGACGTAATGCAGATAAATACCTTGTTCTCTTTCGGCGACCAAACTGGCTGCGAATTCATCAAATGAACCGCCTAACGCTAACAAACGACCCATGCGGTTAATGTCTGAAAAGAAGTCTTTATAATCTTCGTTAAATTTAACGCCACTCGACATCTGTAGAATGTTTTTAATGGTTACGCCATCGTAGCCACTGCCTTTTAAGGAAGGGGCATAGTCGGTAACAAGATCGTTTAAACTTTTAATTTTACCTTGCTCAACGGCGACGCCGACCATGGCCGATAAGAAAGACTTAGCGACAGACCATGAAATGCGTTTATCTTCGGCGTTGGTATCTAGGTAATATGATTCATGAGTGATGGTTTCATCTTTCAGAACGACAAGTGCTGTGGTAGTCGTGCGCTCTAAAAATTCTTTGACGGAAACCGTCTTACCTTTAAATTCGAAACTCTCTGGCAGTGCTTGCGGAGCCGATTCGAAGTAATAAGGTTCGCTATTGCTTTTAATGGTGATATTAGGGAAAGATTCATTCATGTTAACAAAGTTGTGCACAATTTTATCTTTGTCAAAAAGAGTGATTACTTTATTAAGATTAACGATGTTATCCCAATTAAATGCAGTAACGGCCGCCAAAATAATTACGATAGCGGCAATGAGCTTTTTTATTGTTAGCATTCTAAATAATATCCATATTTTATTGGTGTCTTGACTTAGTGTCTCGATCCGGGAGTGAGATCTTGGGTACGGATAGTATATGCAATGAGCAATATATAAAAGAATGCGGATGTTAAATGTTGTACTATTGCTCAGATTTTTACTGAGATCATTATGGAATTAACTGCTTGGCTTTCATTAGCGTTACTTTGCATCTTGGGCGCAATGACCCCAGGACAAAGTTTAATTATTATTTTAAAGCACTCTGTCGCAGGAGGACGCTTAAATGGCTTAGTGGCCAGTCTCGGTCATGGCCTTGGCGTTATGTTATATGCCATTGCAACGGTCGTGGGTTTGGCGGTTATTATTCAGCAGACGCCATGGTTGTTTGATCTTATTCGTTACCTCGGTGCTGCATTCTTAGTATGGCTAGGCTACAAGGCGTTAGTATCGAAAGCCGAGAGCTCTTCGCTGTTAGCCGGTGATGATGGACTTTCTTTAAAGCAAAGTTTTTCTGAAGGATTAATGATTTCTTTTTTGAACCCTAAGCTTGCGATCTTCTTTTTGGCATTATTCAGTCAGTTTGTTGATGATGCTGCGGGTTGGCAGCAGAGTGTCATTATGGTCGCAACGGTGGCAGGTATTGATACGCTTTGGTACTGTTTAGTCGCCTTAATTTTATCTCATTCTTTGATGTTGGATAAATTGCGCCAAAATATGAATATAATTGAAAAGTGCTCAGGCGTTGTATTATTAGCGGTCGCATTGAGAGTCGTTTTATAAAACGTAATTGGGACTAATTGGAATTAATGGGGATTAATGGGAGTGATATGGAATCGAGACAAAAATACGACATTGAGCATCAGGTAGAACGTACTCGGTTTGTATTAGCTAAAGATACTCATGAATGTGTTCTGGATTATGAATTACACACCGGCTCTGAATTGATGATCGATTTCACGCATACTTATGTGCCTTTTGCATTACGGGGCCAAGGCTTAGCAGAACGTCTTGTCGAAGTTGGCTTAGCATGGGCAAAAGAACAGGGCTATCAAATAGAAGCCAGCTGTTGGTATGTTAAGAAATTTTTGTAATGCCGTCAGGATACAATGACTGACATCTTATTGTCATAATTCCTTCATAGGATAGTACCAGTTTTTAAATTACTGGACGTTCATAAATGACATTTCAAAATTCTATTTTGTTAACCGCTATTCTAAGCACCGCTTTAACTGCATGCGGTGGTTCTTCTTCCTCTTCTTCTGCACCTGAAGCACTTAAAACGCAATCGCCTTTAGCCGAGCTTGGTCTTAATTGTGTGGCCGTTGATAAGGCTGTTGATGTGACCGATGATGGCATATTGCAATTAGCATTGGTTGATTCGTATTTCTCGGGAAGTGACTTCGCGACGTCTTCGGCAGAAATTGTAAGTTACGACTCGTGCTCTGATCATCTTTATGTTGTTAATTCTCAAGCTGCGAGCATTGATGTATTAGAACTAAGTTCCAATAATAGCGCGCCGTCTAAAGTAGGCACTATTGATCTATCTTTAGCGGCAACGTCTGCAGGTATCGAGATTGGTGCAGCGAACAGTGTTTCTGCTAAGCAAGGCCTAGTGGCTGTAGCGATTGAAGCTAAGGTAAAACAAAACCCCGGGTTGATTGCCTTATATCGCTCCGATGACCTTTCTTTATTGGGAACCTATTCTGCGGGTGCTTTGCCAGACATGGTGACATTGAGTAGCGATGGCCAGACTATTTTAACGGCGAATGAAGGTGAACCAAACGGAGATTATTCCGTAGACCCCGAAGGATCGATTACGATTGTCGACATCTCGAAAGGCTATGCTGAAAAAGCGGAGGTGAAGCAGGTTTCATTTGCAGCCTTTAACCTAGGACAAGCGCGTCACGCTGAGTTGAGTATGGGTGTCAGAACTGCAGGGCCAGACGGTACTTCAGTCGCACAAGATTTAGAGCCAGAATACATGGCGCTAAATAGTGACAATACGAAAGCCTATGTTGCCTTGCAGGAAAATAATGCGATGGCGATTATTGATATCGCAACTGCTCGCGTCGATTCAATAAAAAGTTTAGGTGAGAAAAGTTGGAATGCCGCCAGTGGCAATCAGCTAGATGCTTCTAACAAAGATAATGGCGTGGGTGAATTCGCGAGTTACGAGCAGCTTGTTGGCTTATACATGCCTGACACTATTGCTAGCTTTAGTGTTGATGGTGCAGGGTATATTATTTCTGCCAATGAAGGTGATGGCCGTGAATATATCTATTCAGCAACCCAGCAGGTATGTGAAGCTGCTGAGCATAGCTGGGATGGTGATGAGTATGAAGTGGGCGGGGATGATGAAGACGCGACTAAATTTGCAAATGAATTAGATGATTGTATTTCGTTTACCGATGAAAAACGGGGTAAAGATATCGTTGATTCTGTTGATGCTTCTCACCCATTAAAAGCTGCGCTAGATGATAATGATCAGCTTAAGCGTATTAAAGTGGTGGCTGATCAAGACCAATATTCGGCTAACGATAATGTTACTACCTTTGGTGGTCGTTCTTTTTCAATTTGGAATGAGCAGGCTGAGTTAGTATTTGATAGCGGCGATGATATTGCGAAGAAAGTGTTTGCAGTTGATAGTCAGAACTTCAATGTCACCAACGATAATAACGACCCTGCTGAAACGGCGGATAACCGCAGTGATGATAAGGGGACTGAGCCTGAAGCGGTAGAAGTTGCAGAGATCAACGGTAAGCAATACGCCTTTATTGGTCTTGAGCGTCAGGGCGGTATTATTGTTTATGATGTCTCTGTACCAGCGGCTCCCGTTTATCAGTCTTATATTAATAACCGCGATTTTACTGAATCGGTTTGTACCCTTGTTGATGGAGGTGATTGTGATAATGGTGTTTATAATCCAGCCGCGGGCGACTTAGGGCCAGAATCTATTGATTACTTTACGCGATTGGGTAAACACTTTATTGCTGTCGGTAATGAAGTTAGCGGTACCACAACGGTTTATCAGATTGAGTTCAATCGCTAAGCAACTCTTGAGTACACTTCAATAGGCGGCTTTGCCGTCTTAAAGGATATGATGTGATCATCATGTCCTTTTTGTTCCTCTTCTACTTTCCTTTTTTTATGGCCCTCCTTAATTCTTATATACCTTTTATCGTTGTTGATTCAGCCCGCTATATATCAGGCTAAAATAGTTTTAGAATAGCTATATTAGATTTTTAGGTTGGGTGATGTATGCAAGACGAATTTTATATCGAAGATATGGCCATGTGGGACAGTAAGCTATTCATTAGCCATTACCCAGGTCACGAAACAGAAGCGGCTGAATTACAAAAAGCGCTATACGAAATTAAAGATCAGCAAGTAAGCAAAATTGATAGCGAAGTAGCGGTATTTGCTAAGCATGCTTTGTTTGAAAGTGAGCTGAATTTATTAACCTTGCCGTATGAGCCTTTGCAAAAGTTTCGTGCTCATGTCGAAGATCTCATCGGTACGGTTGCCCACGCGGTGAATGAACCTTATTGGCCAGAAGGCGCACAAGCTCAAGTCGATGTGGTTGAATCTTGGTATCACATAACTCAGAACGGTGGTTATCACGATACGCACTCACACCCGAATTGTTCTTGGTGCGGTATTTACTATCTGCAAGAAGGTGAGAGTAGCATTGATGGCCGTAATGGGGTTAATCGCTTTTATGATCCTCGCCACGGCGCTGATCATTATCAAGATGCGGGCACGGCCTATTTGAGTGCAGATGGCTTTATGGATTTTTCGCCATTAGCAGGTCAAATTATTATTTTCCCATCCTATTTGAAGCATGCAGCAATGCCGTACTTTGGCGATACTGATCGTATTGTTTTAGCGTTTAATTGTCAGGTGAATGCGAAGGTTTAGTCGGAGTTTTTATTTTTATTGACGACTGTTCCCATCGACTGACTATTCTTTAATAATCCCTTTCACCATCGAAATAAGACTTTCGGGGTGAATGTTCGAGAGTAGGCGGTAGTGAATACCCAGATGATTAAGCTCAATCGTAGAGAAGGTTGGGAACTGGTTAAGCAATACAGGGGTGTTTTCGACGACGAGGGGTGCACCCATAGTATTGAGCTGTTTAGTACCAGGTTTTTGCTGCGCCTCGGCTACTGTAATTAAGAAAAAATCATCGCTGTAAAAATAAGCCGCTGCCGTTTTTTCATCTCCTTTTTGAAAGTATTTATGCTCGTCAAAATCCCAAGTATTGTCGGCGTCATCTGGCCAAATAATATCCTGGCTGATTTGCTTTTCTCTCTGCGTCTTTGTTAAAGCTTTATGATTAAAATCCCAAGATGTTATCGATGTCTCTTTTGCTAGATTAATGTCTGGCAATGTGAAATTTTCAGCATTAAATTCAATACTCTTATAATGTGTTTTAACGTCTAAACCACTGCTAAATATAAAGGTCGCCTGCATAAATAACGAATAGTGATAATCGGCAAACCCTTCAATTTTTCTAATCGTCGACGTATCTTCTTTGGCCGTTAAATCGATGCCAACCGCTAAACGATCTGCAACGTGTATCGATGGCGTGAAAACTTGTTCGTAGTGTTCTTTATTAAAAAGGTAAATACCTTTGACCCTAGAGTGCGCCGAACGTTCTTTAAACGGAGCAAGGCCCTTAATGATGAGTGCGTGTTTATGGGGGGAGTTGTGAAGAGTAAGGGTATTGTTACGGTAGCTTGCTTCAAGGCCTTTTAACGATTGTGGCTGCACCACTTGCTGATAAAAGTTATCGGGCTTCTGGAATGCAATATGGCTTATTATCGGTTCTGCTTGACCTGCCAATATCTGTTCTGAAACCGCATTAAAATGATCAACTTTGTTTAAGTTTTGATGGCCGCGATTAATCCAAAATCGATCTTCGCTATTCGTATCAGCGTTAACATCTGCAAGCGCGTAAAACGAAAAAGCAGAACTAAGATAAATACTCACTAGTCCTGCTGTTTTTATTAAAGAATGAATATCCATATTTCAGCCCTTATAAGTATTAAGTTTAATGGTCTTAGATAACATTAATCGATAAGTTGAAAACGAGCAATAATTTCACCACCAATTTCAACAGTTTCGGCAAACATATCAGCAGGACGTACCCAAGTGGACGGTGCTTCATCGGCATAACGAGTTTCGTAAACAACCAACCATTCTTCGGTTTCACTATGACGAGCAAGATCAATGACTTGATACTCGGCACCTTTATAATGACGGTAAAGTCCTTTCTTAATATCGGGTTTCTTCGCTGAACTGTTCAGTTGATTCACTATTTACTTCCTTCGCTAGCATTCTTTTTAGCGGCTTCAATTTCGTTAAAGCGTGCTAGTTGTTCAGGTGTTGCTTTTTGCTGGTGATTTTCTTTCCACTCAGAATACGGCATACCATAAACCAGTTCACGGGCATCTTCGTATTCGATCTCAATGCCACGCTCTTCGCCAGCCGCTTTGTACCACTTAGATAAACAGTTACGGCAGAACCCTGCAAGGTTCATAAGATCAATGTTTTGAGCGTCTTTGCGTTCATCAAGGTGAGCTAATAAGCGACGGAAGGCAGCCGCTTCTAATTCGATGTTTGATTCTAATTTTGACATGAGTATTTCCTATCTATTTCTACGTAGCGTTTACGTTAAAAGTGTTGGTAGCCTGTTATCTTATTGGTTACGGGTTGCCCGTCTAATAAAACCCAGTCTGAACTTCTTTTTTCTACTTGCCCAACACAGTGGCAGCCCAAGGCATTTAATGCGTCTTGTACGCCTCGTGGAGCGCTAAATAATAGCTGATAGTCATCACCACCGCATAGAGCAAACTCTAATGCTGCGTCTGTACCATGCAGAGCTATGGCGGACTGGCTAATCGGAATATCGGCGGTGGTAAAGTTTAAACACACGCCGGATGCCTTGGCAATATGTGATGCGTCTTGCAATAGTCCGTCTGAAATATCCATAGCGCTAGAGGCTAAGCCAATCAGCTTTTGCCCTAAATCTATTTGAGCCTGTGGATAATAATAAGCCGCTGCGAGTTCTGAATCGCTAACATCAGGTCTATTTTCTACGAAGGCTTTAGGATTCGCCAAAATGCTTTCTAGTGCCGCCGCGGATTTACCAATTTCGTCACTTAACCAAAGGTGATCACCGACGTTAGCGTTGCTTCGCGTTAATGCTTTTCCGCTGGGGACTAAACCTTGAACTTGAATCGTAATGACGAGGGTCGGGCTGGAGGTTGTATCACCACCGATCAAATCAATGGAATACTCATTAGCACAAGCACGTAAACCCGCGCTAAAAGATTCTAGCCAAGTCTGAGAGGTGTTCTTGGGTAAACTTAAAGCCAAATGAAAGGCTTGGGGCTTTGCCCCCATTGCCGCTAAATCACTAATGGCACAACGCAAGGCGCGCTGTGCAATCAGTTGGGCAGGTGCTGTTGCAGGGAAGTGAATATCGGCAACTTGTGTATCGATACTCTGTACCAGCTGGTAACCGCTTGGCACCTCAACGATTGAAGCATCATCACCGACCGCGCAAACAATGCTGTGATTATTTTGCGGCCAGTTAAAACAGTGTTTAATTAATTCAAACTCTGTCAGCACAATCGTTACCTAAGGTTAAACATAAAAAATTAAGACTTTTTAATCGAAAGTGTATTTTTACTTTCGCTAGTCTTACCGCCTTTCGCTCTGATTTTTGCCGAAGGCACTTTAAATACAGGCTTAGTCGTTTTTTGAGTGATCTTCTTAGGCTTACTGTTCGCATTAGGTTGTTTAACTTCAACCGTACGCACTTGCTGAGCAATTTTGTCGACAACGCCGTTCACGTATTTGTGACCGTCGGTTGCGCCAAACGATTTTGCAAGTTCTACCGCTTCGTTGATAACAACTTTATACGGAACATCGATGCGGTGCATCATTTCGTAGGTCGCTAAACGAAGAATAGAAAGTTCAACAGGCGTCATTTCTTCAGAATCACGATCCAATAGTGGCTTGATGATTTGATCTAACGCGGATAACTCGCGTGGCACTCCATGCAGAATTTCGTGGAAGTATTCTAGATCCACTTTGCTCATGTCGTTATCTGCGCGAAATTCAGCTTCAATTTTTGCTAAATCTGCGCCCGCCATGTGCCATTGGTAAATGGCTTGCAGGGCAAAGCTACGTGCTTTGCGACGAGCCGCTGGGCTGGCTTTTTGAGTGCCTGTAGGACGAGACATAACTTATGCCTCTAGTGCGTTAAGAAGGTTAACCATTTCGAAGGCAGACATCGCCGCTTCTTCACCTTTGTTTCCAGCTTTAGTGCCAGAACGTTCGATCGCTTGCTCGATTGAATCTACGGTTAAAACACCGAAAGAAACCGGAATGCCGAACTGCATAGCAACTTGGCCAAGGCCTTTAGTGCATTCTGACGATACGTATTCAAAGTGTGGTGTACCACCGCGGATAACAGCACCTAAAGTGATGATCGCGTCGTACTTACCGCTTTGAGCAACTTTCTGTGCAACCAATGGAATTTCCATCGCGCCAGGGCAGCGAACAACGGTAATGTTTTCTGGTTCAACGCCGTGACGCGTTAAAGAATCAACCGCGCCTTCTAATAGGCTTTCAACAACAAACGCATTCCAACGGCCAACAACAATTGCGTACTTACCATCGTTAGGGGTTAAGTCGCCTTCAATAATTTCTACACTCATCTTCTTTTCTCTTCTGTTTAATCTAATTTCTATTGAACATTCTCAGCGTTAAAACGCTGAGAATTTTTTGTTTCATTACTCAGCGTAAGGAATATATTCCACTACTTCTAAATCGAAGCCTGAGATACCCGCATACTTAACAGGTGAACTCAGTAGGCGCATTTTTTTCACGCCAATTTCACGCAAAATTTGAGAACCTGTCCCAATTGTTAAAAACGTTCCTGAACTATCAACGTTCGGGTTTTTAGCCGGCTTAGCATTGCCAAGATACAGTTCGATACTCGAGGCAATATCTTCAGGCTGGCCTGCGGATAAAATGACCAATGCACCAGTGCCTTCTTCGGCAATCTTCTTTAGTGCTGCTTGGCTAGACCAAGACTGAGCATCAGGTTTAACCGCCCCCAAAATATCACGTAAAAAATCACCGGTTTGAACGCGAACAAGACAAGGAACATCGCCCTTGATATTGCCTTTGGTTAAAGCAATGTGGGTTTCGCCTTGAATCGTATCAACAAATTTGTGCAGCTGAAATTCACCAAATTCTGTATTGATGGTTTCGCCAGCAACGGAATCTACGGTCTTTTCATTCGCCATGCGGTAGTGAATCAAATCCGCGATGGTACCAATTTTAATGTCATGCTTTTCCGCAAAAATTTCTAAATCAGGGCGACGTGCCATGGTGCCATCGGCATTCATGATTTCAACAATCGCAGAAGAAGGTGTTAAGCCTGCAAGGCGGGCTAAATCACAACCTGCTTCAGTATGACCCGCACGGCTTAACACACCACCAGGGCGAGCACGTAATGGGAAAATATGACCCGGCTGAACAATGTCATCCGCTTTAGAATTACTATCAACGGCAACACGAATCGTCTTAGCGCGATCGGCAGCAGAAATACCCGTCGTCACGCCTTCAGCCGCTTCAATAGATACCGTAAAAGGTGTCGCAAATTTAGCACCGTTACCGGCAACCATCGCAGGTAATCCTAAAAAGTCACAACGGTCGCCCGTTAGCGTTAAACAAATAAGGCCACGTGCTTCAGTCGCCATAAAGTTAATGATCTCTGGCGTTACTTTTTCGGCAGCAACAATGATATCGCCTTCGTTTTCACGGTCTTCGTCATCCATAAGGATAACCATTTTACCGCGACGCATATCATCAATAATTTCTTCGATCTTATTTAAAGCCATTTGAACTCATCCTAATCTTTCATCAATACGGTCTACGCTGTTCAGGCCGTTTGTATTATTTCCAAAAACCATTCTGTGCCAGAAACGCTTGGCTGATACCAGACTTTGGTTGTTCGTTTGTTTGCTGCATCATACGTTCTAAATAACGCGCGATTACATCGACTTCTAAGTGAACGCTGTGGCCAACTTGGTAGCCTTTAATCACTGTCTCTTGCACGGTATGAGGAACGATATTTAAATCAAAAATCGTCGCGCCCTTATCTGAACCAGAGCTGGCATCTTCAATCGCATTGACCGTCAGGCTGACACCATCAACCGTGATTGAACCTTTTGCAGCAATGTACTTCGATAACTCAGCCGGAGCTTTTATCTTAAAACGCACCGAACGCGCATCTTCGCTGCGGCTCAAAATAGTCCCTAAACCATCTACATGGCCTGTCACCATGTGGCCGCCTAAACGGGTCGCTAACGTCAGCGCTTGTTCAAGGTTTACCGACTTACCACTTTTCCAATCCATTATATTGGTATGAGTGATCGACTCTTGCGAGACATCAGCCCAAAAACCATCACCCGGTAATTCCACTACGGTCAAACATACGCCGTTAGTCGCGATACTATCCCCTAGCTTTACATCGCTAAGGTCCATCTTGCCGGTATTAATGCGTAAGCGAATATCACCTTGCTTGCTTTGGCTCGCAACGACTTGGCCTACTGCTTCAATAATTCCTGTAAACATTAAGGCTTCTCTTTAGAGCTAACTTGGCTCTTTAATACTAATTTTAGGTCATTTCCCACCATTCGCACGTCTTGCCAAGACCAGCGAATTTGCTGACCCATGGTTTCGAACGGAAGGGTGAACGCAGGTCGTGCGTCGCTGCCTAATAATGTCGGTGCGGTGAATAACACCAATTCATCGACTAAATCTTGCGCGATAAAAGCACCGGCTAATTGCGCGCCGCTTTCGATCAAAACTTCGTTAATGCCTTGGCGCGCCAATGTTACTAGCAAGTCCTTAAGATCGACTTGCTGTCGGTCATTATTCTCACTCGCCGCTGTTTGCAAATAGCTCACCGAGCACGCATCACTCTCATTACGAGTAATGGCTGATTCTGGTGCAACTGGGCTAACGATTACCACCTTGCCAGGGTGGGTAAAGATATTGGCATCGGCGTTAATGCGATGCTGGCTATCAATAATGACGCGTAATGGCTGACGACTGTCGGTTTCAATGCGAACATTCATCGACGGATCATCAATCAAAACCGAATCAGCACCACAAATAATGGCACAGCTTTGAGCGCGAAGTCGTTGCACTTCGGCACGGGCTTCTGGGCCCGTAATCCACTGGCTTTCACCACTTTGCATGGCCGTACGGCCATCTAAACTGGTGGCCATCTTTAAGCGAACGTAGGGCAGAGGTTCTGTGTTTTTCCCAGCCATACTCATACGCTTAATAAAACCAGGATTGAGCTTGGCAGATTCAGCCGCTAAGCAGTTATCCACCACCTCAATACCCGCCGTGCGCAAGATGTTAAAACCATTCCCCGCAACTTGTGGATTGGGGTCGGTCATTGCGCCGACAACACGCGCGACGTTTGCGTCGATCAAGCCTTGTGCACAAGGCGGTGTACGACCAAAGTGACTGCAAGGCTCTAACGTGACATAAGCCGTTGCGCCTTGAGTATCATTGCCACGCTGTTTAGCATCAGCAATGGCGTTTACTTCGGCGTGACCTTCGCCCGCTTTAAAGTGAAAACCTTGGCCGATGATTTCATCGTTTTTTACCAGCACACAACCCACACGAGGATTCGGGCTGGTGGTATATAAGCCTTGCTTGGCAAGTTGAATGGCCAATGCCATATATTCTTGATCGCTTGCCATATCAGCTATCTTCTTGAGTTTTTTCGATCACCTGAGTTGAGATGCGCTCAATCTCTTGGCGAAACTCATCAACGTCTTGGAAACTGCGATAAACCGAGGCAAAACGCACATAAGCAACTTTATCGAGTTGTCTTAATTCATCCATTACAAATTCACCAATAATGAGGCTTTTTATTTCGCGCTCACCAAGTGTACGTAACTTATGGGTAATTCGGTTTACAGATTGTTCGACCTTATCGATGCTAACAGGTCTTTTTTCGAGTGCACGGTGAATACCGGCAGTAAGCTTATCTTCATTAAAAGGTTCGCGGGTACCGTCTTGTTTGACGATACGTGGCATGACCAGTTCAGCGGTTTCAAAAGTGGTGAAACGTTCACCACAGGCCTGACATTCGCGGCGACGGCGAGTTTGTTGGCCGTCAGCGACAAGGCGAGAATCGATAACTTTTGTATCGTGTTCACAGCAGAATGGACAATGCATAGTAAAGAGCGCGCTTTTAAGTGTAAAAGTCGCGCGATTTTACTGCATTTGGGCAAGATTATCCAGTAGAGAGTGTATGGATGGTCGAGTAAATTGTGTATTAGTTAACCACTTCTTCGAGCCATAATTTAAGCGCGGTAAAGGCTTTGGGGCGAACAAAGCTGGCATGGCCGAATATGTTATCCAATAGCCCTCGGGTTGGAATCAGTGGCTTATTTTGTACTAGACCAAAGCCCTCTTCATAATCATCACTGGTCCGTAGATACGCGATATCAAGTAAGCTGGGCAATATTAGTGGCAAGTCGACAATTTCTGCCAAAGCTTCTGTCGCCGGATTAAAAACCACCTCATCGCCTAAGCCATACTGCAATACCAGCTTTCTCGGGCTACGGCCATGAATAGGGTGCTTGATGTAATGGGCAAAGTTGATGGCATCAGAGCGATTAAACTCTTGCTGCAGCAGTTGCATAAAGAGCGCGGCTTCTCCGGCGCTGGCATTATCAGGAATTAAGCTTTCAAAACCTAATGCCTCAATCCCGAACGACTCAAACAAAATAGAGTGAGTGAGAATATTACTAATACCGACGCCAGACACCTGTAGAAAAGCACTCTTTAAGCCTTTGGCGCTAGCAACAAAACTGGTCCCCAAAACCCCTCCCATAGACGTGCCTTGATAGTGAATGCGGTCAACATCAAGATCGGGCGTATCGATGCCGCCAGAATACCAAAGTTGATGCCACCAAGCGTTCCCAGAAGGTGCAATGTCTAATGTGGCTAACGAGGTTTGAATGGCTTGCAGTAATGCCGCCATATCCAAAGTTGATTGCGCTACCATGCCGGATACACGAGTGAACTTTTCGGGCTTTAAAATTTTGAAAATACTGCCCCCATCTTGCTTCGACCGAGAGCCATGGTTGGGCTGGTCAATGGCAATGGTGGCAATACCGCGAATCGCATTAGAGAACGCGACGGTTAATAACATGGTCTCTTTAATCACCCCAATACCATGCCCATAAATCGCAATGGGCGATTTGCCGTGCTTGGAACTGGTAGGAATCATCATCAGAAATTTAATCCACTCTTCGCTGCTTTGTGCATCGTGAGAGAAGTTAACCTGACCATTGGCTTTGCGAAAATCATTCATCCTTATTTGCCCTGTCACCGAGGCGGCATAAGGCCAAATATTCAGCTGCGTGACATTGAGCTTGCGTATGGGGTGATCTTTTTGGCTTATTTTATTTAACAGATTAAATAACGGTTCGTTATTTGATTTTTCATCAGCGACGGTAAATTCAACAAAACTGACAACCTGTTCGGGCGCTATACCAAACTGCTCTAGTTGTTTTAGCGGCCTAGTTGTAGCATTAGTCATAGCAGCATTCGTCGTAGCATTATTCATGGCATTAGCGTCTGCCGATGAGCTGTCTTTGCGAATTAAGGCTTCTAAAGCAGGGGCTGTTGGAAAAGGCTGGCCATTTAAATCTAGTAATTGTTTGGTAATGACGGCGGTATACGTGTGGCCAAATTCGAAACGAGCACGGGGGAAAATTTCAATAATATGCGCTGTTTCATCAAAGCGATTATCTTCAGCGTAGTGATATTTTTTAGTACGAATCGGAAAGGGCAAACCAGACGCTTGATCGAATACCAGAACCGCATTGCCCCCCTCAAACGGTAAGCTGTTTTCGTCAAAATCATCAACTAACTCAAACATGATCGGCCCTGCGGCAGAAAAGCCACTGGCATTGTGATACGCCTGAGCTGAAGAAAAATCTAAAAACTGATCTTCCACTGTTTGCGATAATAAACTACCTTTTAAATCGACGACCTTGCCAGTGCTCGAATTCGCATCGAGGCGTGTATAAAAGTTACTCGGAAACGGTAGAGTACACGTATCGACAGAAAGTGGATGACAACTTTGTGCGGCTTGGGCATTCCACGAGAGGAAAAGTATGGCGAGTAAACACGAACTTTTGATGAGCGAAAGTATGTTGGCGAGATTGAGTATGTCCATATACGTAAAAGGCAGCACTGTGTAAAAGTAGAGCGCTATTAAAAAGCATTGTTCGTATAAAGACAAAGAAAAGAAAGCGGCTTCAAAATAGGATGGCCGCGCAAATAGAGTACGAAGCTAAAAACCTCGCACTCTATTTTCACTGACTTTTAGTTTCCTCTTATTGTTTAGCTTTCTTCGGCTTCTGAAAACATAGACTGTATATCTTGATCAGGTTCTGGTGTGGCTAAGCTGACCGCAATAATGGCGATAGTGGCGAGAATAAAGCCGGGAACAATTTCATAAACATCAAAAATGCCTCCGCTTAATTGTTTCCACACAACCACGGTAATACCACCGATTAAGATACCCGCTAAGCACCCTTGGCGATTCATACGCGCCCAGAATAGCGACAGAATAATTGCAGGGCCAAAGGCAGCACCAAAGCCAGCCCAAGCATAAGAGACCAAACCTAATACCGAGCTATCAGGATCAAGCGCCAGCAGCCAGGCCACGATCGCAATGGCGACCACGGCTATACGACTAATTTTTACCAGCGATTCTGGCGAGGCATCTTGATTGAATAACGATTTATAAAAATCCTCAGTCAAAGCGGCAGACGATACCAGCAACTGAGAATCGGCCGTCGACATAATCGCCGCCAAAATAGCGGCTAATAAAATACCCGCAACCAAGGGATGAAATAGCGCCTGAACCAAGGCAATAAAGACGGTTTCTGAATCGGCGAGTGGTGTTTCAAAATAACCGATACCTGCGATGCCGACAAAGAAAGCACCGACCAAACCAATTAATGTCCAGCTAACGGCAATACGACGAGCAGTCTTAATATCGTCTTTACTGCGAATCGCTTTAAAGCGCGCCAAAATATGTGGCTGGCCAAAATAGCCCAAGCCCCAAGCCAATAAAGACACAATACTGATCCAGCCTAATGCTTCACCACTGGCCTTAGTGAACGGATCTAATAGCTCAGCATTCGACGTCGCCAAAATGGTACTCGGTGCATCACCTAGCTGCATAAACGCAGCAACAGGCACTAAGATTAACGCCGCTGCCATTAACAAACCTTGTACAAGATCAGTCCAAGATACCGCTAAGAAACCACCAACAAAGGTATAAGACACAATCGCGACAGTGCCAACGGTAACCGCTAAGGTGTAATCCATACCGAATACCGATTCAAATAACTTACCACCGGCGACTAAGCCCGAACTGGTATAGAACAAGAAAAATAATAAAATGAAAAACGCTGAGATCACACGAATCGCCATTTTGTCGTTAAAGCGATTACTAAAGTATTGCGGCAGCGTCAGGCTGTCTCCCGCTAGCTGAGAATAAACCCGCAAGCGAGGGGCGACAATTAACCAGTTTAAATACGTCCCCATGAATAAGCCCAAGCCTAACCAAGACGCCTCCCAGCCCGCAACATAAGCATAACCAGGCATGCCTAATAATAACCAGCCCGACATATCAGAAGCCCCAGCCGATAACGCAGAAGGCCAAGGCCCAAGTGTTCGGCCACCGAGAATATAGTCTGATAAATTATTGGTTTTTTTATAAGCCCATAGCCCAATCCACAGCATCAGGCCGAGGTAAAGGAAGAAGGTGATCGCGACAGAATATGATGCGCTCATGACGTGCTCCTTATTTTAAAGTTATGCTTTTTCTTTGAGTAAATGGCTTATTGCGATAAAAGACTCGCATTGCCACCAACGGCGGTCGTATTAATCGTACGCACGCGTTCGGTCGCAAAACGTTTTAAATAATTCGGCCCACCGGCTTTTGGCCCTGTGCCTGATAAACCACGGCCACCAAAAGGTTGTACGCCAACTACTGCGCCTACTTGGTTGCGGTTTACATAGCAGTTGCCAATACGAACGTGAGATTCAATATAAGCCGCAGTTGCTTCATTACGACTATGAATTCCTAGCGTTAAGCCAAAGCCTGTTTGGTTAATGTCCTCAATTACCGTATCGAGCTGGTCGGCTTCAAAGCGGCAAATATGCAAAATAGGACCAAACTCTTCTTTGCTAAGTTCGCTGATCGAATCAATCTCAATCAGAGTCGGCAATACGTAAAAACCATTCTCCAAGCTATCGTGGTGCGGGGCTTGAATCAACTTTTTACCTTGGGCTTGCCAGAACTCACAATGGCTGACTAATCCTTGCTGCGCTTTTTGATCAATCACGGGGCCGCAATCCGTACTGTAGTATTCGGGGTTGCCCACCACAAAGCGCTGCAAAGCGCCGGTTAATAATTCAATAATACGATCAGCAATATCATTTTGAATGTATAACACACGCAATGCCGAACAACGCTGGCCCGCACTGGAAAACGCCGAGTCCATGACATCGGCAACCACTTGCTCGGGCAAAGACGTTGAATCCACAATCATTGCGTTTTGGCCCCCAGTTTCGGCAATAAACGTCGGAATCGCGCCTTCGCGTTGCGCTAGGGTTCTATTAATGTGTTTGGCCGTCGCGGTTGACCCCGTGAAAACAATTCCGGCTACGCGATCATCACTTAATAGTGCATCGCCAATGGTGGCACCCGCACCGGGTATAAAGTGTAGAACCTCTGCGGGAATCCCCGCTTGATGCATCAGCTCAATGGTACGACCGGCAATCAGAGATGTTTGCTCGGCAGGTTTGGCTAATACACAATTTCCCGCTACCAGTGCCGCACTTATTTGACCTAAGAAAATCGCCAGTGGAAAGTTCCACGGACTGATGCATAAGAACGTGCCGCGACCGGCATAATAATGTTCATTACTTTCACCGGTTGGCCCAGGTAAAACCGTGGGTAATGCCATTTCTAGTCGCGCTTGATGCGCGTAATAGCGGCAAAAATCTACGGCTTCTCGAATCTCGTCAATACCATCTTGCAGGGTTTTTCCGGCTTCGCGGGTACAGAGTGCAATTAATTCGGCGGTATGTTGTTCCAATAAATCTGCCGTGCGATCTAAACAGGCGGCGCGTTCAATTACCGACGTCTGGTTCCAGCTGAACCACGCGTCATCGGCAATGGTGAGTGCCTGTTTAGCTTGTTCAGCGGTGGCCCAAAGTAAATCACCGACGGGTTTATTATGATCGTACGGACTATGAATGAGCTGATATTCAAGTGAAGGGGTTTCGGGATCTGGACATTGATCTGCAAGCATTTTTTTGCCACCAATCACTGGAACGAAAGACCAATGAGCCTGCAAAAAATGATTAATACTGGCGAGCAGAGGTTCGCGCTCGGCCTCGACCGCTAAGTTATAACCTTGAGAGTTTTTTCGCTGCCCTTTGTCTGTGGTGGTAAATAATTCTCCAGCACGAGGGATTTTTGTATTGCGATAAATACCATAGCTTTGTGCTTGAGCAATGGGCGAGATAATTAAATCACTGACAGGGGTTTTTGCATCGACCAAACGATGCACAAACGAAGAGTTCGCCCCATTTTCTAATAAACGACGCACTAAGTACGGCAGCAAATCTTTATGCGCCCCTACGGGAGCATAGATACGCACATTACAATGACTGTCGTTGATTAAGGTATCGTAAAGAGCATCGCCCATGCCATGCAAGCGTTGAAATTCGAAGGCACGGTTTGGGTTCATGGCCGCCATTTCAGATACGGCCGCCACGGTATGAGCATTGTGGCTGGCAAATTGTGGATAAATACAGCCATTAGTGGCGCTACTTAATAAATACCGTGCGCAGGCCATATAAGAAACGTCGGTATTTTCTTTACGAGTAAAAACCGGATAGTCGGCCAAGCCCAATTGCTGCGCGTGTTTAATTTCGGTATCCCAATAAGCGCCTTTAACCAAACGAATGGGAATTTCATCACCTTGTTCACGAGCCAAGCTCGTGAGGTAGCCCAAAACGGGTAGGGCACGTTTTGAATAGGCTTGTACGACTAAGCCAAATAATCCCCAGCCTTGTACATCGGGATGCTGAAACAGCTTGGTGAATAACCGCAATGATAACTCTAAGCGATCGGCTTCTTCGGCATCGATAGTAATCGCAATATTGAGCTGGCGCGCTTCTTTAATAATCGCCAAAACCCGTTGATAAAGTTCATCCATCACAGCACTTTGCTGTGCTTCTTCGTAACGTGGAAAGAGTGCCGACAGCTTTATAGAAATACTCGGCTGAGGGCGATCTGCACGCCAAGTATCGGTGCTGGTGGCGCTTTTAGCCAGCGCCCGAATCGCTTGCAGGTATGATTCAAAATAGGTTTTAGCATCGGCATCGGTAAACGCGGCTTCGCCGAGCATATCAAACGAATAGGTATACCCTTTGGCACGATAGCTTTTACTGTTTTTTATAGCTTCATCAATGGTGCGGCCTAATACAAACTGCTTTCCCATAATGCGCATGGCTTGATGCATGGCGCTACGAATAACAGGCTCACCGGCACGCTTAATAAGCCGTGATAATAAATTAGCGGGGGTCTTGGTTTTATTGCCAACGCCGATGACTTTACCAGTGAGCATTAAGCCCCAGGTTGATGCGTTAACAAAAATAGATTCAGATTTACCTAAGTGCTCATCCCATTCCGCTTCAGACAACTTATCGCGAATTAAAGCATCGGCGGTTTCGGCATCCGGAATGCGCATTAAGGCTTCTGCCAAGCACATTAAAATGACGCCTTCTTCATTATCGAGGCTGTATTCTTGTAATAACTTATCCACCGCGTGGGCGATGTCATCTTGGCTGCGGATATTGTCGATTAGCAGGCGAGCTTGGGCTTCTATTTTATAGCGGATTTCTTGATTAGGCTCGGCCAGTACGCACAGTTGGGGCATGAGCGCATCTTCGTCAACGGCGTAATGGTCAACGATTCGTTTAAACCATACCGCGCTGGATGTTGCTTGTTCATTCTCAGACAGCATCTGGCTTACGTCAAAAGTGTTCATCCTAAAAGCTCCTGATAAAACGGTGCGTTGGGTCGTCCACTCAGCCTAGGGTGCTTATAAAGCTATAAGTTAAAGCTATAGGCCAATTTATAAGTGTAGTTCACTTAATAATAAATTGCGTAATGTACCTGCTTAATTGAATGTCCAGATGACAGGCCCTTAAATAACAGGCACAAAAAAGCCCGCGCTAGCTTTCACTAGGCGGGCTCTTTTCTAACGCAACAAACTTACTGCTTATTTATAAACAGGTAGAGTCTCGCAAAGCGCAACAACCTTAGCTTTAACCGCTGCTTCAACTGCATCAGAAGTGCCGTCTTCTAGCGCTGCTAATACGTCGCAGATCCAGTTAGCCAAATCAATACACTCTGCTTCTTTAAAACCACGGCTGGTTACTGCTGGGCTACCGATACGTAGGCCAGAGGTAACAAAAGGAGAGCGGGGATCGTTAGGAACCGAGTTCTTGTTCACAGTGATGTTGGCGCGGCCAAGAGCAGCATCAGCATCTTTACCCGTGTATTCTTTGTCGATTAGATCAACTAGGAACAAGTGATCGTCAGTACCGCCAGAAACGATCTTGATGCCACGGCTGATGAACGTCTCTGCCATAGCTTGAGCGTTTTTAACAACCTGAGCTTGGTAAGCCTTGTAGTCGTCAGCCATTGCTTCTTTGAAACAAACCGCTTTAGCAGCGATTACGTGCATCAAAGGGCCACCTTGAGATTCAGGGAATACTGCAAAGTTAAGCTTCTTGTTTAGATCTTCGTCGTCGTTCGCCAAGATCAAACCACCACGTGGGCCACGTAGCGTTTTGTGAGTTGTAGTTGTTACAACATCAGCGATGCCAACAGGAGATGGGTAAACGCCTGCAGCGATTAAGCCAGCAACGTGTGCCATATCAACGAATAAGTAAGCGCCAACCATGTCCGCGATGTCGCGGAAACGCTGCCAATCTACTACGCGTGAATAAGCAGAGAAACCGGCAACGATCATTTTAGGCTTATGTTCTTTCGCCAATGCTTCAACTTGATCGTAATCGATTTCGCCAGTGGCTGGATTCAAACCATATTGAACGGCGTTATAGATACGGCCAGAGAACGATACAGAAGCACCGTGAGTCAAGTGACCACCGTGCGCAAGGCTCATACCTAAAATGGTATCGCCAGGCTTACAAAGTGCCATGTAAACCGCACCGTTAGCCTGTGAACCAGAGTGAGGCTGAACGTTAGCGAACTTAGCGCCAAACAATTCTTTTGCACGATCGATAGCAAGTTGCTCGATCACGTCAACGTGCTCACAACCGCCGTAGTAACGCTTACCAGGGTAACCTTCAGCGTACTTGTTAGTAAGTTGAGAGCCTTGGGCTTCAATTACACGAGGGCTAGTATAGTTTTCAGAAGCGATAAGCTCGATGTGGTGTTCTTGACGAGCGTCTTCAGCTTTCATTGCTTCCCATAAAACTGGGTCGAAGTCGGCAATATTCATATCACGGCTAAACATACGGAGGTTCCTCGTATAAAGGTCTGATGTAATCAACTGGGTAATTTAGGGCGGCATTCTACAGCAAACTTTAGGCGCTGGCACTTGAAAAGCTATCAATAAGATCATGACAGTTCTTCATTTACCTTTCCTAGCGACTGTAAAAGCCCAAAAGAGGCAAAAAACCATATAAAACCTGACCATTTGGGCGGCTTTTATTGATTTAAACGGCTGCTATTTCGGCTCTTTAATCATTTGTACTAATACATCAGCAGGTACGGCTTTGCTGAAATAAAATCCTTGAACTTCTTCACACTGAACTTGCTGTAAAAACTCCAGCTGTTCTTTGGTTTCAACCCCTTCGGCAATGACCCCAAGGCCTAAATTATGAGCCATTGAAATAATGGTACGGGTAATTTGAGCATCATCCGTATTGTGCGGTAAGTTAAAAATGAAGCTTTGATCGATCTTCAAAGTATCGACAGGGAACTGTTTTAAATAGTTGAGCGAGGAATAGCCCGTGCCAAAATCATCAATGGCCATGCGTACACCCATGGCTCGCAATCGGGTTAATACATCCAGCGTATGCTCTAAATTATCAATTAAGATACTTTCAGTCAGTTCAAGTTCCAGCTGATTCGGATCAATGCCACTTTCTTCAATAATCTCTTTAATCAGGTCGATAAACGCTTCTTGCTTAAATTGACGAGCAGAGACATTAATCGCAATACGCGGCACCTTGGTATTGTTCTTTTGCCATTTCGCCATATCTTTGCAAGCCTGGCGCAGAACCCATTCCCCAACCTGAATGATAAAGCCTGTATCTTCTAAAATAGGAATGAAATCGGCAGGAGAAATCATGCCTTTGGTTCCATGATGCCAGCGTAATAAGGCTTCTACACCCTGCAAACTACAGTCTGGCGCCGCATACTGAGGCTGGTAATACAGTTCTAATTCACCACGTTCTACCGCATAACGCAGATCATTTTCCATTTCTAAAAGCTCGACCGCTTTTTTGTTCATGCGCTCATCAAAGAACTGAACATTATTACGGCCATCACCCTTGGCATGATACATCGCCATGTCTGAGTTCTTTAACAGTTCGGTCACCGACAGGCCATCGTTCGGGAAGATCGCAATACCGATACTGCCAGTTAAAAACAGTTCTTTTTGCTCAATGAAGAAAGGCTGTTGTAATGCATGTAATACCCGTTCGCCCACTTTGACCGCGGTATTGGCTGCTTTTTCTGAACTGGCTTGGTCATTGATCGCAATGGTGAATTCATCACCGCTCATACGAGAAACTAAATCTTGTTTTTTAATACAGCTTTGCAAACGATCAGCTACTTCTTTTAAGACTAAGTCGCCTGCAGGGTGCCCCATCGAATCGTTGATCGGTTTGAAGCGATCGAGATCTAAGAAAAGAACCGCAACATGCTTTTTATTTTCATGCGCTGATGCCACCATTTGATCTAAGCGCTCATACATCTGGCTGCGGTTGGGCAGGCCAGTAAGCGGGTCAAAATAAGCAAGACGATGAATACGGCGCTCAATGACTTTACGCTCGGTAATGTCAGAGATAATGATGATTAAATTTTGAACGTGACCAGAGCGGCTTCGCGTTGCTGAAATACCGGTCCAGCTAACACGCTCTTCGCCATTTTTACGAATGTAATGAACTTCACCTTGCCAATAGCTATCTTGTAAAACCGCTTGGCCGACCTGCGCATAAAAATCGCCATCATGATATTTAGAATTAATAATGTCATCGGGACGAAGACCGCGCAGCTCTTCTAAATTAAACTGGCTGGTTTCAAAGAATGCAGGGTTGGCATTGATTATGTGACCTTTTTTATCGGTAACCAAAATAGCTTCGGTGCTGTTATCAAATACCTGTCCCGCAAGGATCAGCTCACGTTCAGTCTGGCGGGCTGTAGTAACGTCGCGCACCACACCAAAAATGCCTTCCAGATCTTCATGTTCATCCCATAGGTAATTAGCTTTAATTTCGATGGTGATCTGTGTGCCATTTTTGCAGGTTGCTCTCATATCTATTTTAAAAACAGAATCGCTACTCTTATTCAGAGATTTTGAGGCGTTTTTGAGTGCGATTTGTATTCGCTTATTCAGCTTATCCAAATCACTGCGGCTGAGTATGCCTGCAATCGCCCCTCGATAAATTTCATCGGGTTTATAACCGAGCATCGTTTCGACAGACGAGCTGATAAAGGTGAAGTCGAGTGTGCTATTAACCGCCCAAATAACATCGGAAACATTTTCTGCCAGTAGACGATAGCGGCGCTCATTCTCGATCAGCAGAATCTGCTGCTCTTCTTCTTCGGTAACGTCTCGAATTAAGCTGATGTAACGGCACACTAAGCCATCATCATCAAGGTCAAAAGGAACGTGAGTAAAGCGAAGAATGCGCCAATACCCTTTACTGTCTTTGATTCTGCAGTTTTCAACAACTGTTTCATTAGATGAGAGAGAGCGTGTTTTCTTAACGAAGCTATGAATCTTACTATGATCGTCTGGGTGGATTTCTAAATTCGCTTCTGCAAGCGTCGGGCCAGAGGGTTCGGGTAAACCGAGCAAGTCATTAATGCTGTGGTTGTAGTATTCAAAAGACGGCGTGAGGTTTTCGTCTAAGGCAAGTACATAGATCAAATCGACAATTTGGCCCATGATTTTTGCCCAAAACTGCTCTCTCTCGAACAGCTCGGCCGTTGCTTTATTACGTTCTGTGATATTAATAAACGTGATGAGGGCATGCTGATCACTGCTTTCATATAAACTGATGTTGATCCAGACATCCAGCGGGTTACCCAAGAAATCAGTCACCTTAATTTCGAGCTCGCCCCATGCCTGACCGTTGGCTAAGATCTGCTTAATAATATCCTGTAAAGACTTGTTCTGTTGCGACATTAATTGTGGAAACGCATGAATCAGGTGTTGCTGATTCTGCGCTTGGAATAATTCAATAGCGGCATTATTCGCATTGATGATACGGATGGGAAAATCATTTGTTGTAGGCGCGAGTGATGTATTCGCGTCATCAAGGGGAGTATCCTCTTGAGGAAGAATGATAATGCAATGAGCGATTGAAGATTCATCATAAATCGCTTTATAGCGAGAGCGGCTTTCTTCTAGCGCTCTACGGTTTATCACAGAATCGGTCACGTCTCTTAATAACCAGACAACCCCCGAGACCTTGCCATTGTCATACAGCAAATTATACGTTTGCTCGATAATCAGCTCTTGGTTGTGTATTTGGATGTGCAGCTCACGCTGCTCTTCTTGCAGATCTTCTAGTTCTTTAATTGACAGCTTTTTCGCCCACAGTGAATCCTCATCGGGCCATAAATTTGCGAGTTCTTTGCCAATAATGTTCATGTGGCCAATGCGGCTGAAAATCTCGTTCGCTTTTGGGTTTATATCGATGATTATTTTTTTATTGTCGGTAGTGATAATCGCTTCATCAATCGACATTAAAGACTTTTCGGCTCTTTGCTCTACCTGACGACGAACGGAAGTTTCTTTAAATTGCTTGCGGGTAAGTGATCGCAAATAATAATATAAAATGGATGAAATGATTAAAAAGGTCGCCAAAATAGACAGGCTTGGAATGAGCGTTGAGAACATTAATGATTGAGTTTGACCTTCTTCACGAATGGCAATCAACTCCCAGGGGGAGGCCGATATTCTATTGCGATACTCTATGCGTTCAGCCACTTCGGCAAGAGGGATGGCGTTATGGTCAGAGAGAAACTGCTTCTCGGTGATAATGATACGCTCAAGCTCAATATCATAGAGCGCCAGCTGATAACCTTGAAAGCCGCCATTAAATATAATGGACGAAAACTTATTATAGGGCCTCCTCACAATAAACCCGTATTGATGCTCACCTTCTGTAATCCAGCTTACGCTGTAAAAACCGCCATTATCACCGTAATGATGTGCAAAAAAACGATTGCTGTAATCCTTGGTATTAACTGAATTTTTAATTAGCAGGGCTTCACTTTCAGCCAATAAAGGTCCGTCTAAAAAAATTAGATTACCGGTTTCATCGACCAGCATATAGCCCGTGAGATTGAAAAAATTCTTATTCATCTCTTGGCGCAAAGCCGATTGAGACTTGATATTGGGGTTGTTAATTAAGCTGAGTAGCTCTTCTTTGTGAATCTGGCTAAATATTTGGTTTACATGCAGAGATGCCTTCGCGGTGATTGAAGCTTGCGCGACGAAGCTATCGACAGTTTTAACTATGTCGATTTTATAATTTTTTTCAGCTTCATTCCATTGATGCCAGCTGTAGGCAACGAGTACAAGAGACAAAAAAGCAAAAAACACCATGAACGTGGTGAAAAATGAGCTGTTGCTACTTGCATTGATATCCATATCATCAGTGTCGCTGGAGCTACCAGAATGTTGTCTGTTGCTCGAGTGTTGGGTGCCTTGCATACTGAAGATATAATCCACTTTTTAAATTCCTTCCCAGAGTATAGAAGGAAACGCCGATAAAGTGGGAAAATGACTGGTAGAATTGCTAATTGACTTAGATTTGAGTAGTTTTAGGCTCAATCGCAAATGATCTCAATATTGACTGGAGTAGCCAAGTGGCTCAATACGTATACACAATGAATCGCGTCGGCAAAATCGTGCCGCCTAAGCGTCAGATTCTTAAAGATATTTCTTTATCGTTTTTCCCAGGTGCCAAAATTGGCGTATTGGGTTTAAACGGCTCTGGTAAGTCAACGCTGCTGCGCATTATGGCCGGTATTGATACCGACATTATCGGTGAAGCGCGGCCGCAGCCTGACTTAAACGTTGGCTATCTATCGCAAGAACCAGAGCTTGATCCGACAAAAGACGTTAAAGGCAACGTAGAAGACGGCTTGCGTGAATTGATGGACGCTAAAGAACAGCTTGAACAGGTTTATGCCGATTACGCTGAACCAGATGCTGATTTTGATAAGTTGGCTAAGAAGCAGGGTCGCCTAGAAGCAATTATTGAAGCGCAGGGTGGCCATGATTTAGACCGTCAAATGGACATCGCGTCTGAAGCACTACGCCTGCCGCCTTGGGATGCAGACGTTACTAAACTATCGGGTGGTGAGCGCCGTCGTGTTGCATTGTGTCGCCTATTAATGTCAAAGCCTGACATGTTGCTATTAGATGAGCCAACCAACCACCTGGATGCTGAATCGGTGACTTGGTTAGAGAAATTCTTAGAAGAATACCCAGGGACTGTTGTGGCGATTACCCACGACCGTTACTTCTTGGATAACTGTGCCGAGTGGATTCTAGAATTAGACCGTGGCCACGGTATTCCGTACGAGGGCAACTACAGCTCTTGGTTAGAACAGAAAAACGCGCGTTTAGAAGGCGAAGCGAAGTCGCAAGAATCGCATAAACGTACGATTAAGCGCGAACTAGAATGGGTACGTTCGAATCCAAAAGCCCGCCAAGCGAAAAGCAAAGCCCGTATGGCCGCGTTTGAAGAGCTGAACTCGAAAGAGTTCCAAGCCCGTGCAGAAACCAGCGAAATCTACATTCCACCAGGGCCACGCTTGGGTGACAAGGTCATCGAATTTAATAACGTGACTAAGTCTTACGACGGCCGTGTATTATTAGATGACCTTAGTTTGAGTATTCCAGCGGGTGCCATTGTGGGTATCGTTGGGGGTAACGGTGCTGGTAAGTCGACCTTGTTCCGCATGATCTCTGGCTCAGAACAACCGGATTCCGGTACTATTGAACTCGGCGAAAGTGTAAAGCTGGCGTTTGTTGAACAGTTACGTGATCAGCTAGACGATGATAAGAGCGTTTGGGAAGCCGTTGCCGATGGCGCCGAAACCTTCATGATTGGTACGCACGAAGTATCAACGCGCAACTACATTGGTCGCTTTAACTTTAAAGGTGGCGATCAGAAGAAGCGTGTCGGTGATTTATCCGGTGGTGAGCGTGGCCGTTTACAGCTTGCGTGTACGTTACGCCAAGGTGCAAACGTATTGCTACTCGATGAACCGTCAAACGATTTGGACGTTGAAACCTTACGTGCCCTAGAAGAAGCCGTATTGGCCTTCCCAGGTACCGTGATGGTGGTATCGCACGATCGCTGGTTCTTAGACCGCATCGCGACGCACATTCTGGCGTACGAAGGGGATTCACAAGTGAACTTCTTTGAGGGTAACTACACTGAGTATGAAGCTGACCGAAAAGCACGCTTAGGTGCTGATGCTCAGCCAAAACGTATGAAGTATAAGCGTCTAGCCTAACCGCTCGTCTCTTTTTATTACTCTTGTTTTAGACCTCTTGCTATTTCAGGCGCACTCGAACACCTGAAATAGCAAGATATTGGCATGTTTTCACCTACGCAGACCTGCCAAATTAGCCCATTATGAACTTATTGAATAAAACAATAATAAGTCTAAAGGCACCTCAACATGACAGATTCTCTCGGCAAAAATCTCGAAATCAAACCACGGCACATGTCTTTTCCATTTAAAGAAGTGAAGGATAAATTCTTCTTTGGTGGTAACTCATTACTCACCGTTTTTGCAGGCGCGTTGTCGTCGACATTTCCTCCGGGTGAAGGCGAGTTTATTGAGTCGGTTAGAAATTATCGTGATCAGGTAACTGACGAAACATTGAAGCAACAAATCAAAGGCTTTATTGGTCAAGAAGGCCACCACAGCCATCAGCATAAGCAAGCCAATATTGTACTAACCGAATTGGGCATTGATGCCGTTCGTTTAGAAAAACATCTAGAACGAGATCTTAAAAAATACAACGCACGCAAGCACGCAACGCCTAAGTTTCGTTTAGCCATGACCGTCGGTATGGAGCACTTAACTGCGATTATGGCGGAACACATTTTGACAACACCAGAAGCATTAGAGCCGCTGGATGAAACCGTCAAAGAATTATTGTATTGGCATGCAGTAGAAGAAATTGAACACAAGGCCGTTGCTTTTGATGTATTCATGCTCTGCGAGAACGATCAAAAATACCTACGCCGAGTATTACGACTAGTCTCTGTTTTATTCTCGATCCGCATTACTTGCTACATGGTCGCACTGTTATTCTGGGCGCGAAAAATGCCATCTTGGAAAGATGTAAAAGGGTTTTGGTCTTTTATGTTCAATAAAAAAGTCGGCTTAATTCCGGGCATCCGTAGTAATTACAAAGATTATTTTAAAGAAGGGTTTCATCCTTGGGACCATGCTAACCAAGAGCTGGTGGATATGTGGAAAGAAAAGTTATATCGCCCAGAACATGACCTAGGTTTACAGCGTGCGAAAGAAAAAGCCGCAAAAAAATCAGCAGAATCTGATAATGAAAGTTTTGGCAATAGCGTGCCTGTTTAAATACAGAAAAATAAAATTGTATCAGCAAAAAATAGAAAAAACGTTTTAGGAAAAGAGCATGAGTTTAGCGGTAGATTATGAAGTTGTTATTATCGGTACAGGTTTTGCGGGTATTGGCATGGCAATTAAGTTGCAGCAAGCAGGCATTCACTCATTTAAGTTAATTGAACGTGGTGATGAAGTCGGCGGCACGTGGCGCGATAATACGTACCCAGGGTGCGAGTGCGATGTGCAGTCGCACTTGTATTCACTCTCGTTCGAACCTAACACCGACTGGTCAAAAAAATACTCTACTTGGCGTGAAATTCGTGACTATATTATTGGTGTGGCCGATAAGCATAAGTTGAGAGAAAAAATCCAATTTAATACCGCGTTAAACGGTGCCGATTTTGATAAAGAATCCGGCACTTGGCAGGTTAAACTGTCTGATGGCAGTAAGCTCATTTCTCGTTTTGTGATTACGGCCGTCGGGCCACTTAGTAATCCATCAGTTCCAGAAATTAGTGGAAAAGAAACCTTCAAAGGGCCTATTTTTCACAGCGCACATTGGGATCATAATACAGATTTAAAAGGTAAAAAAATTGCCGTGATTGGTACCGGCGCGAGCGCTATTCAGTTTGTTCCGCGCATTGCCGAAAACGCCAGTAAAGTTGAATTGTTTCAGCGCAGCGCTCCCTGGATTTTACCGAAGCCCGACCGAAAAATATTCAGCATTGAGAAAGCCTTATACAAATATTTACCCGGCTGGCGCTTAGCACACCGAGCGTCGTTATATTGGGTGAATGAGATTTCATTACACGGATTTCTAAAAGAAAAATCATGGATACGCAGTTTTGCCGAATGGGCAGCGACTAAACATATTCATCACCACATAAAAGATGAAACACTGCGTAAGCAATTAACTCCAGATTTTCGTTTTGGCTGCAAGCGAGCCTTATTATCAAATGAATATTACCCCGCGTTAGCGCGTGACAATGTAGACGTGATCGATAGCGGAATTGAGCGAATTACCGAAACTGGCATCATCGACAAAAACGGCAAAGCTCATGAGGCGGATGTTATCATTTGGGGAACGGGCTTTAAAGTTGATGAGCCACTAATGGGCATTGATATTAGTGGTATTGATGGACAAGATTTAAATACCGTCTGGAAAGAAAATGGCTTCGAAACCTATTATGGAATTTCGGTTGCAGGCTTTCCTAATGCCTTTGTTTTAGCGGGTCCAAATACCGGTATTGGCCATACTTCGTTAGTTGTTATGATCGAAGCGCAGTTCAGTTTTGTCATGGATGCGATTCAAAAAATAAAACAACAAGATATTAAATACATCGACGTTAAAGAAGCCGTACAAACGAAATTTTGCCAAACCATGCAAGAAAAAATGGTCGGTACCGCTTGGACATCCGGCTGTAATAGCTGGTATTTATCTGACTCGGGTAAAAACTTTACACTTTGGCCTGACTACACTTTCAACTACATTCGTCAAACTAAGCACATCGATTTAAGCGATTATAACGCCATAAACTTTTCTAAGCATTCAGCAGAACAGGCCGCGATCAGCATTTAATAGCCGTTAATCGATATTTTAGACGCATATTGGTGAATGTTAGCTAGACTTAATTTAGCTTAAATTAATTGGAGTGGGCAGATGTCCGACCAAAAGTACGACATTACCAATGAGCATAGACGTTTTCGACGCATTAACTTTGTTGAAACCGTTCAAGTTCTCAGTGAGGATCTAGACGGGGCAGAGCCCTGTAGCTGGGAAGCTCAGTGCATCGATATCTCTATGTTGGGCATGCTGCTAACCGTACCCGAAGGTTTTCCGTTAATCATCGGCACTCCTTTCGAGGTTCAGCTGATTTTAGCGGAAGATGTGATGATCGAGATGCCTTGTACGCTGGTTCATGTCGCAGGCTGTCGGGCTGGCTTTCGCGCCGAAGTGATGTCACTAGAGAGTCTGACCAACTTACGACGCTTATTAGAATTGAATCTTGCTGACTCAGGCGAGGTAGAGCGAGAACTCACCGAGCTGATTTCGAAAAAAGCATGAGTTTTGTGCACCAATTAATCACAATGTTTAAATTATTCGCCCTCGATTAGAGCGAAAATAACAGTTTTATATCAAGCTACCGCGTGCCCTCGATACATTCGAGCACTCTTCTCTTTAACTGTATTGCTACCCTCTGGGGCAACCTCAATTAACTGAGTTTGCCCACGATATACCTTTGTTATAAATCGCGGGCCATGATTAACTTCCTCTTCTTCTTTTGGTTCGGCAAGCTTCTCGAGCCAATTGCCTCCGGCTAATAGAAAGGTTTCTTTAATAATAACCCTTAGCACCGTATCGTTAGAATGATGATAAATTTTATGAAGTTCTGTCAGTACATCTGGATTGGCCAGTTTGATACTGGGCTTATCATCACTCGGTGCTCGGCGTCTTGCTTCTGATATCAAATCGATCATTGCTTTACTGTAATTCATAAGCTTTTTCTCCTATTTGGAATTAGCTAACAGTTTTTTTAGTTATTGATAAAGATCACTTCGCAACAATCATGCCGTTTTCTTAACAGTTATTAAAAACGTTAAGCCCCGTTAAAAAATCATCAAAAAAAGTCTCAAAACAAGTCTCAAAACAAGTCTCAAAACAAGTCTCAAAAAAAGCCCAAAAAAAACCAAACCGAGAGTATCGGCTTGGTTAGAAATAATGACTCGTCTAACAGTAAATAGCACTTGCTATTATCACGAACACCATTATAAATGGTGTGTTTATGGCAGTCGACTGATTAACGAATTCACCTCAAGCGCAAACTCAGCGCCAGAATCTTCTTGTAGAAAATGACCGCCGGTTAGCGTGACATGAGGCTGGCCTTTCGCCCCTGGAATTTTGCCTTGCATAAACTTATCACCACCGCGAGTAATAGGGTCGCCATTACTGAAGCAGGTCAGAAACGGTTTATGCCATTGTTCTAATATTTTCCATGCCGCGCGGTTTGCTTCGCTAGCAGGGTTGTTAGGATCAATCGGTACTAAGCGAGGGAAAGCACGAGTACCCGCTTTGTATTTTGCACTAGGGAAGGGGGCATCATAAGCGCGACGCTCATCTTTACTTAATGTTTTAAAGCAACCACCATCAACAATGCGCGCGATAGGAAACCACGGGCTGTGCGTCGCAAACGCAAGCCACAGTTTGAAGACCTTTGGTAACTTGCCTTCGTCGCCTGTGGGTAGCATACCATTGCCTACCGCAATCGCATCGAAGCGCGCTTCGTTCTCGGCCGCTAGGCGCAGGCCAATTAATGAGCCCCAATCTTGGCAGACTAATACCATGTTTTTTAAATCAAGCTGCTCAATAAAAGCTTTCATCCAATCCATGTGTTTAGCAAAAGAATAATCGTTCATGTCGGTGGGTTTATCGGATTTACCAAAGCCGATTAAATCGGGGGCAATCACGCGATGCCCAGCCGCGACACAAACAGGAATCATATGGCGATATAAATAAGACCAGCTAGGTTCACCGTGCAACATCAATACGGTTTTTTGCTGATCGTTATTTTCATCATACCCTTCGTCGACGTAATGCATTCTCATACCTTCTACTTCAAGGTAATTAGCCTTGAATTGATAATTAGGCAAATGTTTAAAGCGGCTTTCCGGCGTTGTAACAAAGTTCATAATGATTCCTGTTTTTATTATGTATCTAAATCGCTTCTGTCTTTAAATTGCTTCAAGCGCCTGACTGATTTTCTCAACACCAATCACCTGCATGCCAGGAATTCCACCTTTAGGAATATTCGCCTTAGGCACAATAGCACGAGTAAAACCATGCTTCGCCGCTTCTCGTAAACGTTCTTGGCCCGATGGTACAGGGCGAATCTCTCCCGACAACCCGACCTCACCAAATACCACAAGATCTCGCGGTAATGCCTGATTGCGGAAGCTGGATAACGTTGCAATTAAAAGTGCCAAATCCGCCGCCGTTTCGGTAATTTTTACCCCGCCGACAATATTAATAAACACATCTTGATCGCCTAAATGCAAACCCCCATGACGGTGCAAAACCGCAAGCAACATGTGCAAACGGTTAAAATCCCAACCCACCGCAACCCGGCGCGGATTGCTCATACTCGATTCATCCACCAAAGCCTGAACTTCAACCAATAGCGGACGAGTTCCTTCCCAAACCACCATCACCAAACTGCCAGCAGACGGTTCCTCTGAGCGTGATAAAAAGATCGAACTTGGATTTTTAACTTCTTTAAGACCAACATCCAACATGGCAAAAACGCCCAGCTCGTTCACCGCACCAAAACGGTTTTTGATACCGCGCAACGTGCGATAGCGACTGTCACTTTCGCCTTCAATCATTAAGGATGCATCAATGATATGTTCTAAAACCTTCGGCCCTGCAAGATTACCGTCTTTGGTAACGTGGCCGACTAAAAAGAGCACAGTATTGGTTTGCTTGGCGAAGCGGGTTAAATAAGCAGAGCATTCTCGTACCTGAGTCACACTACCAGGGGCAGACTCAACACCATCCATGTTCATAACTTGAATAGAGTCGATCACGATCACCCTTGGCTGCTCTTTTTGGGCAACACGAGTAATCGCTTCTACGTTGGTTTCCGACAGCATCTGCAAATTATTCATCGGCAGCTTTAAACGCTGCGCCCGACGGGCAACCTGCTGTAAGCTTTCTTCACCTGTGATGTATAGCGTAGGCATATTTTGCGCGAGGTAGCACATCACCTGTAATAGCAATGTCGATTTACCCGCCCCAGGGTGACCACCAATCAAAATAGCCGAACCAGGGACTAAACCACCGCCTAATACACGATCGAACTCTTGCATGCCCGAGCTAAAGCGCGGCACTTCATCAAGATTGATCTCCGCTAGCTTATGCACCTTACCGGCTTCTTGCCCTGAGCCTGCATAACCTTCGAATTTCACATCGCGGGTTGCTGCTTGCTTGCTGCTTGCTACCACAAATTCAGTTAACGTATTCCACTCGTTACACTCGGCGCATTGGCCCTGCCATTTGGTATGGTCAGCACCGCATTCGGTGCAGACATAAGCTGTTTTTTTCTTCGCCATTTAAATCCAGTTATTTGAAAAATATAAAGATCAGAATACCCTAGCAATTGTTATAGGGGAATAACATAGGCCAACTGAAAGCTGAGAATACTCGGTTCAAGTTTGTTATTACTTTTAGATAAAATTACCTCCAAGCCCCAATCCGCCTTGGTTATAGTCCTGTTGTTGGCATTGATTCTTGATTTCTGCAATGCGTAATTTTTGTGTTGAAGGCCCCGATTTATTCACTAAATCGCTGCCCGCTTGATAGCATGCAGAATCGGATTTATCTTCAGTTAGAAACGCTGTGCCGCGCACCGTAGCATAACCTAAGGCCGCACCCACGCCGATACGAAAATAACGGCTACTGTAGCGGTCGCCAAATTGATAAAACGCATTTGGCGTTAGTGAAAACATCGTCGTGGTAATATAAGTTCCTAAATCTACATCTTTGTTTTCATTAGAACGTGTAACCCTTTGCTCAAGTGCGTAGGCATCACCGAAATTAAAACCTACTCCCCAGCCGAAAGAACTTGCACCAAAATAACTTGGCTTCAAATCAAAGGATATAAATGGGGCGGGTACTGCTGTATCGCGCATGTTGGCTAAAGTACGGTCAGAGTGGTTATCTTTAATTGTGACTTGTAGGCTACGCAACGCTAGACCGACAGTAATAGAAGAGCCATCAATTAGGGGTTTCACCAACTCAGCACAATCAGAATGCTTCACAACATCAATAACTTCGACACAAGAAAGGCCATTATCTGCTCCTTCCAAAGCGGCCGCAAAAGGCGAGGCGAGGGCTGCGAGTATTAGCATCGGCATTAACAGCGCTATACGCATAAATTGAATCTTCCTTACAAAACAGTGAATAAGCTTATTGGTAGTATCAATAATACAGTAGAAAACAACTAGGACATTCATTCTAATTTCTCGGTTTTCGATGGTTTTAACCAAAAAAGTGAATTTTTTGGATAATTTAAAAATGGTCTACTCTTAATAAGCCCTGAAAGGGTATTAATAGTGCAACAATATTGAAGCTTCACTGTTTTATTACTTTGTAATAAATTAGTTAAAAACAGATTCGCTAAAAACAACCTAGGAGAATTTTATGTCTTACATTGATGGCTTTGTCGCGGCCGTACCGACTGAAAATAAACAAAAATATATTGAGCATGCCAAGCTTTCTGCTGTGGTATTCAAAGAACATGGAGCGTTATCGATCATGGAAGCGTGGGGTGATGATATTCCACAGGGCGAAATCACGTCTTTTCCTATGGCGGTTAAATGTACTGATACTGAAACCGTTGTTTTTTCTAATGTTGTTTGGCCTTCAAAGGAAGTACGTGATGCAGGCTGGGCTGCGATAATGGAAGACCCTAGAATGCACCCAGAGAATAACCCCATGCCTTTTGATGGTAAGCGCTTGATATATGGTGGTTTCGAAATTCTCAATATGGATGAATAGCGACAATCTGTTGGTTTAATCGAGGCTCTCTGTGATGCAAATAACTAAAGAACACAATACCGATAAATCTTTGAAAAAGTACAGCGTATTCTGCGGAGTGAGGGTGGCCATTGGGTCAGGTAGTGAGTCCTTTTCTGATGTTTGATTACGCTGGCCAAGAAATTAAGTGAGCAGCGTAAGCAAAAATGGAATGGAATTTTTTAGCGGCCGGCATTGCATAGCCTGTATCTGAATTTATAAATATGGAATAAAGTGGTAGCTATCTATTCTAAAAATAATGAAGAGGGATGGCGAGTAGCCTAGAAACTTATGAGTGATAGATATTGAAATTTATACAAGTAAAACCAAAGATTGAGAAGATAGTGTTAGCGGTAGCGCTTGCTTTTTTCACAATGCCTCTAGTAGGGTTGTTTACTGGTATCGCTTTTGGCTCAGGCTATTCACAAGGATATTTTGAAATTTTACTCAGTGATGATCCTAGTGGCTATTGGTACATTATTAAACTCGAATTTTGCATTGCTTTGTATATGTTGATGCTTGTCTTCTTTGAATTCCCATTGATTGATCATCTTTATAAGAAACTCATAATATTTAAGAATAATCATAAGTTAATATCCTATATTGGATTGTATCTAATCTTCCCTATACTTTTTCTTTCGATCCTTTTTTCATTACCATTTATTTTATAATAATATAGAGAGTATGTGTTCCTGTTAATGGTTTTAGAAGGGGCATGGGGTATGAATGGCTAGTGAGAATTCTCAACATTATAAACACTAGGTTTGGCGATTTTTAAACTTATGATTCATTAACGTTTGTTTAGCACTTTTTATGTGTTGATTTATTAATGCTTAAATACTAACTGAATCTGACTTGATTGACATTATAAGGGGGATGCTTAAGTATCATTGGCAATAGTTGAGTGCTCTATTGCGCCGTGAGCATAAAGACAGTGTTGTCAATTAATGAACAGGGAATGAAAATGCAGCCACAAGAATTCACTCAGGGTACAAAAATTCTTTTAAGCTTTGGTTCAAGAAATGGAGGTTTTGAATTTTCTTGCGATCTTCGTTCAGAATTAATGGGGATTAGAGGCTGGGAAGATCCGTGTTCTGTTTATTTAGATGCGATATCAGCTGCAAAGCATCCCGATTCAACAACCGAGCTGGTACACGTTAATGGCAAAGAAGTGCAAGCGTATCGAAATCCAAAATGGCAGGAGTTGTACCAAGCAGCCATGATGAACGCAGACGCTATGGTATTTATTGTTACCCCAGAATGGGCCCGTTCTAATTACTGCGAAGAAGAGCATCAATGGTTTGATGCAATTCGTGCTGGCAAGCATGACAAGCGGATTACAATGACAAAGCGCCTTCCAATTATTGTTATCGCTTATGAAAATGCATTGTCGCTGCTTGGTAAAACTGATCGTATTATTGCCCAAGGAGCGGCTAAAGTGACTAGTCACCTTGCTTCACTTCCGGCGTCTCAGCGAGCCGTGCGTAAAGGGATTCGACATGGCGATGGTTCGCTTATTGTATTGAAAAAAGCTCAAACTGCTAAAACGCTAGTTCGCGAAGTTAATGCTGCCTTACTGAAAGTTGGCGTTTAATCACGTTGCAAGTATGACAGTGTGTGATTGAGTGGATGTCTTCAATGACAACCTATATTCTTATGGATAGTATCAGTGGATTAGTTATTTAATCTGAATTATAAGGAAAGGTAAGGCATGAAATTAGAAACTCAATCGATCCACGCGGGCTTTGAAGACGATCCAACCACCCGCGCGGTCGCTGTCCCTATTTACCAAACCACGTCTTATAGCTTTCGTGATACTCAACACGGCGCCGACCTGTTCGATTTAAAAGAGCCAGGTAACATTTACACCCGCATCATGAACCCAACCAACGACGTGCTAGAAAAGCGTGTTGCTGAAATGGAAGGTGGAATCGGCGGCTTAGCGTTTGCTTCTGGTATGGCGGCGATTACTGCGGCGATTCAAACCGTTGCTCGCGCTGGGGATAACATCTTGAGTGTTAGCCAGCTGTATGGCGGCACGTACAACTTTTTTGCGCACACATTGCCTAACCAAGGCATTGAAGTACGTATGGCTCAAGGCGATGATCTTGCGGGTCTTGAAGCATTAATTGATGACAATACCAAAGCACTTTTCTGTGAGTCTATCGGTAACCCAGCGGGTAACATCGTAGACATTCAAGCTTTGTCTGACATGGCGCACAAGCATGGCATTCCTGTGATTGTGGATAACACAGTGGCGACGCCGATTCTTTGTCGCCCGATTGAACAAGGCGCTGACATTGTTGTTCACTCCTTAACCAAGTACATCGGTGGTCATGGTACGTCTGTTGGCGGCATGATTGTCGATTCTGGTAAATTTCCTTGGAAAGATCACCCGCGCTTCCCAACGTTTAACCAACCGGATCCGTCTTATCACGGTGTGGTTTATGCCGATGCGTTTGGTCCTGCTGCTTTCATCGGTCGTGCGCGTGTTGTGCCATTGCGTAACATGGGTGCAGCGATTTCACCGTTTAACTCTTTCTTAATTCTGCAAGGTTTAGAAACATTAAGCCTACGTATGGAACGTCATACAGAGAATGCCTTGAAAGTAGCTAAGTACTTGGCTGCTCACGACATGGTTGAGTGGGTTAACTACGCAGGTCTTGAAGGTGATAAGTATTATGAATTGGCGAAGAAGGTTGTTGGTGGTAAGCCCTCTGCCATTCTAAGCTTTGGTATTAAAGGCGGCGAAGCCAACGGTGCTAAGTTCATTGATGCGCTATTGTTGATTAAGCGCTTAGTGAATATTGGTGATGCTAAGTCATTGGCCTGTCACCCGGCCAGTACCACTCACCGTCAGTTAAACGACGAAGAGCTGAAGTCTGCGGGTGTTAGCCGTGAAATGGTGCGTATCTCGGTAGGTATCGAACACATTGACGACATCATTGAAGATATTGAGCAGGCACTTGTTGCAGCTAAATAAGCTTTAGTAAATCGGTAGCTGCCAAAATAGCTAGCTGATAATATAGCGCTCACGAAGGTTAACGAGATTAACCATCGTGTAGCGCTATTTTTTTAGCCAGCAAAAAATCACATCAATTTAGAATCAGGGTACGTCATGTCTTTTGGGCAATTTATCGCATTAGCCAGTTTTATCTTATCCGCCGGAACCATTGCAGTCACGTATTGGGTTGGCTTAGCACAAGAAACCGTTAAGGTGTGTGTGCCGTTTATCACGGGCTGTACTGATATAACTTATACTGGCCTTGCAGGTGATGCCGGCTTTATTTTTCGCGGTGGTTTAGTCAGTGGCTGTGTATTCATTCTAGTTTGGTGGCACTGTATGCGAGTTTGGTTAAAGCCCAGCATCGTTACCAGAGCTAGCCGTATTAATCTTAACTTAATGACCTTCTTCGGTATGCTTGCCGCAGTGGGATTGATTTGGGGAACCGCTGTTCTTGCCCCCACTAAAGAACAAGTTTTATGGGGCCCGCATATTCGTGGAGCCAATACTTTCTTTGAAGGCATTTTATTAGCGCTATCGTTTAACTTTTATTTGATTTGGCGCGGTCGAAAAAACGGCTTATTAGAAGTGCCATCGTTTAAATTTAAAGCCGTATTGTTTGTATTAATCTGGATTGTACTAGTGGCCTTTGTGGCCAACTCGGTGGGTGAGCACATGAAGCGTGGAACGAAAATCGCTGAATGGTGGGCTACGTTATTAATCTGTTTGTATTTCTTAAGTTCTTATTGGGATTGGAAAACAGTGCAATTAAAACTATCTGAGAGCTGAGAAAGGTAGGACAGTATGCGAATTTTATTAGTTGAAGATAATAAAGATATTGCAGCGTCAGTATCAGAATATCTTGAAATGAAAGGAATAATCTGTGATTTCGCATACAGTGGACTTGCAGGGCTCAATCAAACGGTATTACATGAATATGACTTATATATCCTAGATGTCTCTATGCCAGGAATGTCTGGGTTGCAATTGTGCAGAACATTGAGAGAGGACAAGCACGATACTAGACCTATTATTTTCTTAACCGCGCGTGATACTTTAGAGGACAAATTAGCTGGCTTTGACTCTGGGGCAGATGATTACTTAATAAAACCATTTGAACTACAAGAGCTGTATGTTCGTATTCAAGCCGTTGCTAATCGCTATCAAGGGAAGCAGAAGCGAGTTTTAACCTTGGGTGATTTAGCCGTCAATATTGATACAGAAGAAGTTATGCGAAATAACAACGTTATTTCGCTGACGCCTAATAATTACAAAATGTTACTCTTACTGATTAGAAATGCCCCCAATTTAGTCACTCGACAGCAATTAGAGTATGAATTATGGGGAGAAACGAGCCCTGATAGTGATTCATTGAGAAGCCACATATATAAGCTTCGACAGAAAATAGATAAACCCTTCTCGGTGCAACTGATCCATACTGTTCAAGGACGTGGCTTAAGGATGGCCATTGAATGAATATTATTCAGAGTATTAGATTTAGAATCATAGCGATGTGCATCCTGTTTGCACTTATTGTTAATGTAAGTTATACCCAGTTATTAATCCTAGTAACGGAAGAAAGCCAAGATGATGTATTCAATTGGCATCTTGCCCATAGCGCTAAGATCTGGTCAGAAGAATATAAAATAAATAAAAAAATTATTGAAAATTCTGGAGCTCTTGGTAAAGATATATTTATTGGATTAGAATCTGATCTGATTGAATTTGTGTCAGAAAAATATAATCTTGATACCGACATGCTTGCGAAAGAATTTACGAGCTTAACTCATTGGCCAATCGTTAATCATATAGAAAAAGAAATTTATCAGGACGTAATCTTGTATGAAATTGAATTCAATGATGTTCGCCTTCATATTGCAAAAGCTGAATTAGATATTCGAAAAAATTCAGTATCTTTATATTACCTTGTTGATGTGAGCAAATTATATCCGCAGTCAGGCAGTGATGTGGATACTTTATTTTTGCAAGTCTTTATGTTTTTGATATCAACCATCTTCGCGATTTTTATTGGTATGTATTTAGCCAATAGAGCTGTTTTGCCATTGTCTCAACTTTCTAATGATGTCGACACTGTAGAAATAGGCCAAAAAATTGTATTAAATCGTCAATATTACAATGATGAAATTGGTATTTTAGCCGATAAGCTTAGAGCCATGTTTCAGAGAATAGATTCATTTGTTGAACGAGAGAAATCATTTTCTCGTGATGCTAGTCATGAACTTAGAACGCCAATTACTAATATACAAATTGCTGTTGAATTGGCTAAAACGATGCCTCAATGCAGCGACAGAAAGGTTCAGGCAGTCCTTAACAGAATTTCTCGTTCGAATAATGACATGATCCATTTAGTAAAAACATTTTTATTATTCGGGCGAGAAGAATCAAAGGAAGAAGAGGCTAGTTTTTTTAATCTTCATAATATGGCTGCCGAATCATTAGAAAAAAATATATACTTGGTTAATGAAGAATTCATAAGTGTTATAAATGATATCAATGAAAATACTCAGATTAAGCAGCCTATAAAAATATTAGAAATTGTACTCAATAATTTAATTAGAAATTCCTTTCAGTATACTCATAAAGGAAGTATTAAAGTGAGCGGTACTGCTCAGTATGTACAGGTTGAAGATACAGGTATAGGTTTTACTTATACGAAGAATTTTACACCTTATTCTGTCCAGCATGAATCTGGCTTGGGTTTAGGTTTAAATATCGTACAAAGAATATGTCAGTTAAAAGGGTGGCAAATTTTGATTGAAAGTACGTTAGGAAAAGGAACCTTAATTCGGGTGAATTTCAGCAATAAATAATTAATTTTCATATGTTCACACTTTTTTCACATTTCATTCACATCTTGGTCACACTAGCGTTGGCATTCTGTACACATCGCTAAATTCTAGCGTGATCAATTATAGTCAGTCATCGTTGGGTTAAATAAGACCTTACGTATGATTGAGCTATATGTTAGGTGTGCTATGTTAATTGCAATATTTGCCTCAAGAGATACTCAGCGTCAATACGCATCAAAATTATCAGGGTATATTACATCGATAGGTGATCGTAAACCTTTGGTGCTTTGGTATAAAGATCTTCTAAAAATAAAACACTGGGTTAAAGCCATATATACATCTATGCCTAGTGAATTAGATCTGGCTGTTGCAGAGGTAATTAAAGAAAAGAAAAACCATCCAAAGCATAGCAATTCAAAATCGATATATTGGAAATTTTTCGAATTTATAAAATCAATAGAATCTAAATTACTCTATACAAGTTACCACGATCAATTATTAAATAGAAAAGTAGAACAGCTTGTTATTTGGAATGGTCTAAAATTTCGTCAAAGAATAGCCGTAATTGCCGCTAAAAAACTTAGTATTCCTTGTTGTTTTATCGAACGAGGAGCGCTGCCAGGAACTACAACTTTGGATTTAAAAGGGATAAATTATTTAAATTCTGTACCTAGAGATCCTGCATATTATATAAATAGAAACATTAAGGATACCCTTGTCACTGAGGTTTCTGGAAATGGAGATTCTGTTGAATTACCTGATGACTATATTTTCATTCCATTTCAGGTGAATATAGATAGTCAGATTACTATGTTTTCACCTTGGATTGATAATATGTTTTCGCTGGTTGAATTGCTATTAGAGGTTGAAAATGTGTTAGGTAGCTCTATGCCAAATGTTATTCTTAAATCACATCCTTCTTGTGAACAGTGCTATCAAGAATTATTTGAAAAGATAACGAAGGTGTCAAAAAAAATATTTGTTATTAATGATGTTGAAACATCTATTTTAATAAAGGATTCTAGCGCAGTTGTTACAATAAACTCATCTGTGGGAATGGAAGCGTTACTTATGAGAAAAAAAGTGATTGTACTTGGACAGGCTTTTTATAATATACAAGGTATAACTCTTTCGGCAAATTCTACTGATGAACTAATTAAAAATATAAAGCGAGTGTCTAATTGGGAGCCTAATAAACATTTAACTTCATCATTTTTAGATTATTTGAAATACGAGTATGTTGTAAAAGGTAGTTGGCACAAACCTAATCTTGAACATTTTCAAAGTATGGCGCAACGACTGAGTTTACTGGTTAATTCCAGAGCATACTAGTTGATGGCAATAACTTGTTAATAAAATTATGTACGGGTATTTTTACAGAAGCTTAGAGCTTAATAGCGCTCTAAGATTTCTGCATAGCGGCCGCTCTCTTTTAACAACTTGAGTTGGCGGTTAAATGTATCTCGGATTTTCTTATCATGAAATAAAAACCCATTAGAACTCGCACCAAACAACGGGAAACGATCAACTTCTTCTGTTGTATCGACAATGCCATTTTGTTCGACTTTTGAACGGAAATAGTCAAAAATCTTTTCATCAAGTTGCACGACATCTACGCGCTTAAGAAAAAGCATTTGTATTTGAGATTCTTGGCGATTGGTTTCAAAATAGTAAGGGTTGTTGCTTGCCATTTGGGCATACTCATTACCTAAATGCGCGATTGCTCCCTGCCATGATAATAGTGACAAGTTACCTAGTTCATTAAGGTGTTTGAACTTATAGCCTTTTACTTTTAGGGCAAAGGCAAAATTCTCATAGGTATAAGCATCGTCTGATAAAAATCCGGCTAAATTTTCCTCCGTCATCGTATTCACGTTAATGTCGCTTGAGACATCCACAAAGCCGTTTCTATATTGAGTAATCCTACGTAGATAAGGGTAGTAGATTGGTACAACTTTATAGCCAGCAGGTTCTAATGCTTCGGTAATAATATCAATAATAATACCGTTATTCGTCGCGGGCATTACCCAAGGAGCCAGTGCATTACCAAAGGCCACCGTTATTTCTTCTACTGAATATGCCGAAGAAGCTGCCCCTAGACTGAGCATAGTGATTAGTATTTTCAGCAACATTGGCAGCCTCATCAAATATTCACAGTATGATTATCCTAGGCAAGTGCTTATTGGTAAACATTGGACACAATTACCTTATTAAGTAAGAGTAGTCGATAACAATGCATGTTGCTTAATAGTGCAACCCACACTTTGCAAGTGCTTGAAAGCCTTATAAAAAATGCTCATGAAAGAATAAAAATTTAAAACAACACTAATTAAGGCTGTTTTGAAATCCAGGTGGCATTTTGGCCAATTCCCATAAAAAGCTATCTAATTTGAAAGTGGCTGTTCTAAGTTGTTGATTAATATCATCTATTTCTTTGCATACCTGGGTATAGCGTTTGCCACGTTTAACCGAATTTAACGCTTGCTCTACTTTGGCTTTTTTTGTTCCTATGTATTCTCTTTGCCTTTGATTATTCTTTTTAGGGTAAATTAAATACAAGTACTTTTCTTGGTGCCAATAAGGGGTTGCATAAATTAGAGTGGTGCTTTCTAAGGTCATTTTTTCTTCTAATTTACTGGCCTTTGATTGCTTTAGTTGATCAATGTGGTCAGGAATTCGCTCGACTTTACTATCTAAAGAATCATCCGTATTTGCGGCTAGCAACTGCTGTGTATCACTGGTGTCTGTGATAGTTAATATAGCACCTCGGTATTGCCCGTCATCGCTAGGAATAATAGCAAATGATACTCTCGCCCAAAAAGACTCCCCGCTCATTTTTAATATTGGAAAAGAAGCTTGTTGGCTATTATTATTTTTTAAATTATCAATTAAACGTTTTAGTAAATCAGAATCTTCAACGCGAACTAGATTATATATAGAAGAGAGAAATAAGTTTGACTCCCCCCCTCCTAATTTTTGTAACAGTGTTGGATTTATATAACTAATTTTATCATTTGCGTTTATAACCAATAAACCTTCGGGTGATAGTTCAACAAGGTTCTGGTAGCAGCGGGTTTCTTCTGCATCACAACTGGTGATGTGTATAGGACTTACCAAATCCTCTTGGTTTGAGTTACCTGAAAAAGAAACAGATACATCCATGTCACCATCGCAACTTTCCAATAAAGAAATAAGATCCCGTGCTTTCATCGTGCAATAGCCTCTAATGCAGTCCTGTTTAACATGCTGTCCGTATGGCATTTAGTCAGTACTAAGGAGATAGTACCAACCTTTTTATAAAAAAATTTATAGCCTGCTTATTGTAAATGATTTCTTTCATGACGCGGAACAAAAATTTCTTGTTGTTGTGTCATTAAATTAATGCGTACAGTCCCCCAAAAATTTTACTGGGGAAAAACCTATGAATTCATTAAGTATAATAAAAAAGATTTCTATCATGAATTTACTTTGCGTAATGCAGGGTTCATTTCTGAACAAGAACAAGCAGTGCTCAGAGATTCGGTTATTTTAGTAGCAGGGTGTGGATCAACAGGGGGCAGTGCAATTGAGTTATTAGTCAGGAGTGGGGCTGAAAACCTAATACTGATTGATAATGGCACTTATGATTTAAACAATTCTAACCGTCAAAATATGACATTAGATGATGTAGGTGAATTGAAGCCAGAAGTATTTAGATTACGCTGCAATGCTATTAACCCATTTGCAAAGATTGAAGTCTGCAATATCGGTATTACGCCAGACAACGTAGAAGATTACGTAAATCGTGCCGATATAGTTATCGATGCCGTTGATGTAACCGGCCGTTCTGGCTTAGAGATGAAATTTTTATTACATCAAGTATGCCATCAATACCATAAAGCCGTTATTTGTGGCTACGATATGGCCGCTACTCAATACATTCCTATTTTTGATTACCGAAATAAGTCATTAGCGTTATTTGATAATCAAATAAACACAGAAATGGTTGCGACTATGGAACCCTTAAAAGTCTGCACCTTTCTTGTGCCTGTTACTGAAATTCCTGAAGCCATGTTTGAAGAGCTTGAAAGAAGTCAGCAAGGTAAGGATTACACCTCTCAATTAGGCATAGCAGCCAATTTATTTGGTACGATCACGACAGGTCTGGTGATCGATATGCTGAATAACAAACCCGTTAAAAAAGAATACACGGTTGATGTCTGGAAATTAATACGGGGGGAATACGAAGATGCTAAAAAACTTGAAGCATATCAAACAGCTATCGAGGTATGGAAAACTGAAAAAGATGACATTCAAGATGACGAATTTTTAAAGCGTTCAATCAAACATTACGACATTCCTTTAATTCCTTCTTTACGCAACGACTTCTCAAACAAAAAATACCTATTAGCAGAAACCCCTAGCCTGCTATGTTTGGGCATACCGAATAACGAAATTAATAGCACTATTGCCAAGCAGCTTCTACGTTATGCCTTTGTTCATTATGCAAAAGTAGGTTTTATTAATCAGGACCAAGCATCGAAAGAGCTATTGCATAGCGAATCATTAGATAACCTATCTGCTGACGATATACATATTATCGTACTAGAAAAGCTAACCGGTAAACTCATGGCTTACTCCACGCTAAAGGCTCCAATCGATACAGGTGTTGAACTCTCACAAAGCGATAGAGCACTTTATTCAGTAGAAAAAGCCTTTGGCAAAACCTTGTATTCGAATGTTAAGCCGCTCTCACGATACACCGTAGAACAAGTTCGTGAAATTGGTCGTGTAGTAAAAACCAAAGAAACGAATCCTGTAGTTTCTGGAAAAGTAGGGTTACTACTATTAAGTGCTTATAGAGCATTAATTACCAATCCAGAAAATAACATTCTTGCCATGGTGGGTGACGGTGAAACAAACGTTACGTTACGCAACTTAGACCTATACGGCTTTAACCCAACGGTAATAGAAAATTCTGAAGTCTGTATCCCGAAGAATCATTTATATGCGAGTCGATATGATGATCGCTCAGTTTCACCCTTTTGGTTTGAAACTAATAACATCGATATGCAAAAAGTATCAGAGGTTGAATCATTAATATCCCTTAGAGACGAACAGTTTCTGAGTGCATATAAAAGCATAAAAAACACATACAAAAAATCCAGCGTAACCCCGCTACTAATTACAGAAACTGAGAGTTGATACCGATATGGAATGGAATGCCGAACAACAAAGCTTAAAATCTAAATATTATACCGTTGGTTATGACATTGTGAGGCCGTCAGCGGCTGAGCGAGATGCCAAAATAAATTTCGATCGAGTTCTATGGAAAAAGGTGGGCGACACGGGTTTATTCGGTCTTTGCATGCCGGAAGAATATGGCGGGGCAGGCTTAGGTATTGCAGAGTTTGGCGCGGCTTTAGAAGGCTTCGCAGCTGGCTGTCAAGACATGGGCGTTCTAGTGACACTGGTCGCACAAGTGGCACTGGTGCAATCTGCACTCGTTAACTACGGAACGAAAGAGCAGTGCGAAACATGGTTGCCTGAACTCATTAGCGGAGAGAAGTTAGCGTGCTTTGCTATTACAGAGAAAGGGTGCGGTTCGGATGTTCGCTCAATAACAACGCATGTTGATAGAACTGAAAATGGCTATGTTTTAAATGGCAAAAAATGGAATATCACAAATGCCCCCGTCGCCGATATCTGCATGACGTTTGGTAAGGTTGTCGGTAAAAAAGAAAAGTCGATTGCCTGCTTTATTTTTGAAACTAATAACGAAAGTATCAAACAATCAAAACCCTTTGACCTAATGGGCAATCGAGGAACGCCCATTGGTGAAATCGATTTTGAAAACGTTCAGTTAGCAACGAATAACCGAGTAGGCAAAGAAGACGATGGCCTTGCAGTATTATACTTTTCATTTCTAGTAGAGCGAGTATTAACTGGAATACTCGTTTCGGGATGTATTACTCCTCTTATTCAAGAAAGCCTGCAGTACAGCCTAGAACGAAAAGCGTTTGGTAAATCCATTGGTGACAACCAATATGTACAACAGTATGTCGTGGATATAGAAACCAAATTGGAATTATTAAAAGGTGTCATATTTAGAGCGCTACACGCCCTTGAAAAAGGAAAAGACTGCTCAAAGTTGGCGTCTATCGTAAAAATGTATTCAGCCGAAATATTTCACGAATCATCGCTTAGTGCCATGCGCGTCATGGGTAATTATGGTTATCGTCGTGATAATTATTATGAACGCTTATTGCGAGATGCTATTGGATTATTGTTTGCTGGCGGAACGGCTGAAATACATAAACGTGTAATTTGGGATTCAATGGTTAAAGAATCAAAGAACGAAAATACAAAACGTGAAAATTTAAAACTGAGCTGGACCAATGTATTAGCAGAAGCCCACAAAGATAATGAATTAGAGGAGGCATAAGATGAGCACTCAATCCGAATCACCTATTGATGCTATTATTCAAGCAACCAATAAATTACACAATCATCCTTGGTTAACCATTCTCGCTTTCTTAGTGATCACAGTAATTGCATTGGGCAGCGCAGGTAGCCTGCAAATAAATGCAACGCCTTACATGCTCGACAAAGATCACTCAAGCCGTATTGCGGGTGATCAAGTTAAAAGCCTCTTCTCTAATACCGGAGAGCAAGCTTTTATTGCCGTGGTTAGTCAGCAAGACGATGTGTTCAATTCAGAGTCACTCGCACTAGTATCAACTCTGACACAAGCATTTAAATCGATGAGCTTGGCCTCAGAAGATGATGCTGCGACATTATCAAATCTAAAGACAGCATTACCTGATGAAATTGCGACGATCGATGGCATTTTAGAAGGTGGACTAAATTCAGAAGACGCATACCCTTTGAGTAGACTCGTTACTCGTATGGATAGAGATTCAGCGACGTACCTTAATCATGGCGAATGGTTGAACACACTGGTTAAACGCGTTGACCCTGTTCGTAAAGTACGCTCTTTAGTTACTCTAGAAAATATAACCCCCACCGTTGATGGCATTGATATACATCCATTAATGGAGAAGCCTGTGTTTGATTCTGCAGACATACAGAACCTTAAACAGGAAGTATTTCAAAACCCTTTATTTATAAATGGATTGATATCAGAAGATGCCCGCGCGACCAGTATTCAATTAGAGTTCAATATTGCAGAAGATGACTCACCTTCTATGTTGCTAGCGTATCAGGCTATTAATACCATTATTGCAAATCATGACTTAGGCGCGAACTCACTGCACTTGAGCGGCCCACCGATGATTGCGTCAGAAACCGCATCGAATATGGAAAAAGATAATCAAACATTATTACCAGGCGTGCTGTTAGTTATTCTGCTTGTATTATTGATTAGCTTTGGCCGACTGCAAGGCATGATCATTCCATTATTAATAGCAATTCTAAGCTTAATTTGGACGTTAGGCGTGATGAGTGCAATGGGCGTAAAACAGAATATTATTACCTCGATGCTTCCCGTTTTCATTATTGCCATCGCTGTATGTGATGCCATTCACTTTCTATCAGATTATTACCGCCACCTGCCTGATAACTCAACGCGTGAGCAGCGTTCTGAAGCCGCCTCTTCGGCTATCGCGCAATTGTTTTGGCCAATGCTGGTTACCACGATTACAACAGCAATTGGTTTTATGTCATTAGCTTGGACCGAAGTAACCTTTATTCAAGAGTTTGGTTTCTTTGTCGGCATTGGTGTAATCATCGCTTGGGCGATTACCATTTTCTTCTTGCCGACCATTCTAGTGCTATGGAAATCTAACCCCCCTAAAATTGGCTTACTTGCCAGCACTCGCTTAGATAGCCTTATGGCCAAGTTCAGTGGTGTCGCCAAAGTAGCAAAACCTGCAGTCGTCGTTACATTATGCTTAATTGCTGGCAGCGCTTGGTACATTTCTAATAACTTAAAAGTAGACAATCAAGTGATAGGCTACTTCGAAGAAACCAGTCAAATTCGTATAGACGACAAAGTACTGAATGAGCATTTTGGTGGTACCACACCGATCAGTATTTTAATTGAATCAGGTAAAGTAGATTCTTTTCAACAAGCTGAATATATCGCCGCTCTGGATGCGATTGAAGCCCGACTTCAGACACATGACATTGTTGGTTTTACTTACGGGTTACCGGATTTTGTTAAACGCCTAAATCAAACCCTAAATAATACAATGACCCCTGAAGCTTACACATTACCGGCTTCGCTAAGCACAGAGTTATTAGGGCAATACTTCCTATTGTATGAAAATGGCAATGGTCGTGATGTGTTTGATGTTGTCGATCGTCGTTATCAAAATTCTCGTATATTAACCATCTTGCATACCGACCGCTCGTCAGAGGTCAGTAAGGTGATTAATGATGTGATGACCTATTCCAAAACAGTTCTGCCACAGGGTAGTACGATAAAAGTGTCAGGCTACGGTGAAATTTTAGTAGCAACAACAGATGAAGTTGTATGGGGGCAATTAAGCAGCTTGGTACTTGCAGGCATTTTAATCATGTTGGTCGTACTGCTTATTTTCCGCTCACCTAGCATTGCGTTATTAGTGCCTTTACCGTTAATCCTAACGTTACTGGGTGTATTTGCCCTTATGGCCGCCGCGGGCGTTGACTTAGATATTGGTACATCAATTATCGCAGCCATTTCGTTTGGTATCGGTATTGATTACTCCATTCATATTATTTCGGCATTAAAGACCAGTAAATCTACAACGCGCTTAGAGCAAATTCGTGATGCATTAAGATTGTGCGGAAAACCTATTTTAATTAATACGCTGGCTTTAGGTGCAGGCTTCCTAGTACTCACGTTATCGGGTTATCAGGCCCTTATTAATCTAGGTTACTTTATCTCCATTACTATGTTCTTAAGCGCTATTTTCTCTTTATTAGTATTGCCCGCGATTGTGGCGAATGCGGTTAATAAAGATAAAAATGACGTTGCTGCAGAAACAATGACGGAAGGTGCTGGGGCAAATGCTTAAATGTCATCTTATTTATGCATGCATAATATCTCTGCTGGCTTTGCCAGTGGGGGTTGTTGCACAAGATTCTGATTGGCTAGTGGTAACACTTTACCCTAGCCTGGGAGTCTACAGTGCTGAAGAGTTATCCAAGTTAGTGCCCGTCATCGAGAGCTTATGGACATTAGAGGATAAACAAAACCGCACGTTTATTCGTAATATCGATAGCATTACCACAGAAAACACCGTGGTGGCTCAAGCAGACTCTGTGCAGTTCAGACGCTTAGTAGAGCTAAACGATCTTGCTGAATCCGGGTTAAAAAAAATAAAAACAATTGCTGATGAGCATCCTCTTCTTCAGCGTCGTATTGTCGACGATAGCGGTGAGTCTTTGAACATATGGGTAAATCTTAAATACCCGTACGGTAAAGAAGAACAGCGCACATTATTAACCACAATTACGACAGCATTAAGAGCGCAATATGAAGCTTGCTCGGTTCGTAATATTGGTCCGCTAACCGGCATGAGCTTACAGTCGGTAGACTTAGAACCTTTGGCCAATACGCTTCCTCTTGATACGTTTAAACAGCTATCTAAAGCAAACTCTGAGTATGGCAAAGGAGCACTGCAAAGCTATAGCGCAGGAGACATATTGTCGATGCTGAATCGTTCTATGAATCCTAACCAAGCGATCACCTCCAGTGAACAAATAGAGCAGCTGTACATGATCGCAGAAAGTGTTCGTAGCCGTCACTTGCACGCGTTAGCAAGCCCAAGTTTTAAACGCTTTAAACTGACACGCTTGGTTAAAAGCGGAGCCGAGCTTCCTAATCTTTCTGGATTTAATACGACCAAAACACATAACTGGTCGGCTAATGAATCTAACTATCAAACTTTAGAATGCAGACCTGAATTTGCATTAACTCAAACCGAACAATATTAAAGGTAAATCAACATGTCATTTTTTTTAAAACCATTAGTAACAGGCGCACTGCTTTTAACCAGTGCCATGTTTACTTATGCAAGTGCACAGCCTGATGCTACCGCTATCATCAAAAACGTTAAAGACCGAGATCAAGGCCTTGATCGTTACTCTGAGGTTGATTTAATACAAACCATGTCTGATGGTTTTGTACGTAGCCGCACTCTAAAAATGTTTGAAAAAGAATTTGGAGAAGAGCGCAAAGGGCTACTGTATTTCATCGCTCCGAGTAATACCGCAGGAACAGGTCTATTAATGCATAGTTATGCAGAAGTAGAAAATAAAGAAGATGACCAATGGTTATACCTTCCTGCACTGAGAAAAATAAAACGCATTGCCACTAATTCAAAAGAAGGCCCATTTTTAGGCACCGACTTTTCGTTTGCCGATATTGAACGAATGAAAATTAGTGACTACCAATACGCATTTAAAAATGAGCAAAATCTAGACGGTCATAAAGTAACTGTTATCGAAGCCACGACAGAAAACGGACTGGAAAATCCAAGAACCGGATACAGCCGTCGTATGATTTATGTCGACCAAGAAAAAAACCTAATCTTGAAAGAAGAGATTTTCAGAGCATCTCGTTTAATCAAGATATTCAGTGTAGTTTCAAAGAAAAAAATCGACGGCTTTTGGACGGTAACCGAAGCTAAGATGGAAAACCTAATGGACGGAGGATTCACTCAGTTAATTCGAAAAAATACCAAATATAATCAATCGTTAAAAGATTCATTATTTAATCAGCGAACATTACGCAAAGGGGTCAAATAATGGCACCGATCATTGTCGATAAACTTACAATGAAAGCGCTTTGCACGAATATGCTACTACTGGTCACATTAGTGATCAGTGTACCCAGTATGTCTATGCCAGATCAGGGAGGCGACGCACTGAATCTTGAAAATTTTTCTATGAAGGGCTTCGTCCGTGGAGAACATCTTCAGCGCATAGGAAACCAAGATGTATTTGAAGATAAGACGCAACCCTCTTTGGGTTCGACAGTAGATGGAAAGATTGAATTAGATTGGGCTTATGAAGACTTTTCAATCGATACCATCAGTTATGGCAAATACCGCTCGCGCTATCACAATAATGATTCTGACATGGAACACGATGCTGAAGTACGAGAATGGGTTTTTGCTTATGAAAGTGAACATTGGCAATATCGACTCGGCAAACAACAAATCGCATGGGGAAAGGGAGATTACTTTCGAGTAATTGATATCATTAACCCTCTGGATCTCACCGAATCACTCATTCCATATTTAGATGATTATTCTTTAGGCCGCGTACCGCGAGAAATGTTGGTTGTAGAACACTTTCGAGATGACATCGAATATCAATTTATCACTGCGTTTAAAACACAGCGCACCGAATACGCAGAGCCAGAAACCGATTTTTATATAGCAGGGCTGCCCAGTGATTTCGAATCAGCAGATTCTGACAATGTAGATTTGGCATTAAGAATTCGATTTTTTATTGATAGCACAGACATCGACCTTTATGCCTTTAGCGGCTACAACCCCGATTCATTATTTACCCTTGAAGAAGATAACTCACAAACGACTCTCCAAGAGCATCTGGAAAAAAGAAATGTCATCGCAGTGTCTTTTGCCAGACCGATTGCCTTTGGTGTATTACGCAGTGATATGGCTTATTACTTAGATGAAGCTATTCAGTCAGGTAATACCTTTGAGCGTATCAGTACATTAGAGGGACTGATTGGGCTAGACATTATAGAAGATGAATGGACCTATAATCTGCAAGCATCTGTTAGCCAAGTGTATGGCGAAAGTGATGCGTTTACTTCCCAGAAAAACACTAAAAGTGCATCCGCATCCATCCAGAAAGAATGGAGTCGACTAAGACTATCATCCTCACTGCTTTGGTTGTACAGCGACTCTAATCGATCGAGCAACATGCTGAAATACAATGTGCAGTACGACTGGCGCAGTGATAGCCAATTTGAAATCGGACTGATTGTATTTGATGGCCCCGCTAATAGCTTGTACGGAATGTATGACGATCAAGACAGGGTGTATGTAAACTTTAAACAGTCTTTTTAAAAACGTGAGTGGCTAGGCATCAAGATCCGTCATAACAGTGAAAAGAATCTAGGAATTGAAAATGATGATTCAATCACTAGAATTCGATGTTATATGAGGCTTAGCCCGCTCAATAATCGCCTGACAGTTCACACCCACCGGCAAAGTCCCATAATTTAATCCAGCAGGCTTATCAATACGCGAAGCCACAAACCCCTCAGCCACATGCGCATCACCGTCTTTCAGCAAGACACTCGCTTGCAGCCCCAGCGCCAGCTTCTCGACCACGCTGCGCGAACGATATTCCAATGTGGATAAGTCCACAAACTCATCTTTCAAACCGTTCAAGAAAGTATCAAAGCGCTTATCCAAACCTTGCGCACTGGCTAGCTCGGTTAAATAAGCCTCCACCACCTTCGGTTCTTTATTCATCGCGCGTAATACATCCAAACACTGCACATTACCCGAGCCTTCCCAAATCGCGTTCACAGGGGCTTCGCGATAAATGCGCGGCATGATGTTCTCTTCCACATAACCCACGCCCCCTAAGCACTCCATCGCTTCATACGCATGATTCGGTGCGCGCTTGCAGATCCAGTATTTACCAATCGCCGTCGCGACCCGGGCGAATAAATTTTGCTGTTCATCGTGCATATTATCCAACGCATTACCTACGCGCATCGAAATCGCCAACGCCGCTTCCGATTCAATCGCCAAGTCAGCCAATACATTTTGCATCAAGACTTGCTCATGCAAATTCTTACCAAACACACTACGGCCGCTGGTATGGTGAATCGCTTGTGCGGTCGCCGCGCGCATTAACGAGCTGGAACCCACCATACAATCGAAACGGGTCATCGATACCATTTCAATAATCGCCGGAACGCCACGACCTTCATCGCCGACCATCTGCGCATACGCCCCACGGAATTCCACTTCAGAAGACGCGTTAGAAATATTGCCCAGCTTGTTTTTTAAACGCTGAATCAACATCTGATTCTTGCTGCCATCCGGACGCCAGCGCGGCAATAGAAAGCACGACAACCCTTTTTCAGTTTGCGCTAATACCAAAAACGCATCGCACATCGGCGCCGAGCAAAACCACTTATGCCCAACCAATTCATACGCTTCACCGGGCCCGGTTTTCGCCGCATCAATCGGCGTCGCCTTAGTGGTATTCGCTCGCACATCCGAGCCACCTTGTTTCTCGGTCATGGCCATACCAATGGTCACACCTTCTTTTTCAAACCAAGGAATATTACGTTCGTCGTAATGGCGCGCCGTAATTTTAGGCAACCAGTCTTTCGCCAAACTCGGTGTTGTTTTAATCGCAGGCACGGCGGCGAAGGTCATCGTCAGTGGGCAGCCAGAACCCGAGTCGGCCTGGTTGTGCAAATACTCCATCGCTGCACGGGCAACATGGGCTCCGTTTTTCTGCGTCGTCCAAGGCAAAGAGTGAGCGCCCGCTTCGATGGCAGTGCGCATCAACTGGTGATACGCCGGATGAAACTTAGCCACATCAATGCGTTTACCAAAGCGATCATGGGAATGAAATTCAGGCTTATTCTGATTGGCTAAGAACCCCGCCTCAATTAACTCATGCCCCACGTGATGACCATATTGGCTGACATCGGCTTTCGCGAAGTCGCCATTAAAGGTCGTCATCCAATGCTTCAACGCTGCATCCGACTCAAACGCATTATAATTTTCTAACGGAGTAGGCTGGTTAAAAACCTCATGCGTCTCGCTTGCAGAAAAAGTAGAGTCAATCGTCATGTGAATTCCTATTTATTTTTATTCTTATTTCTATTTTTAAATGAAGAGTTAAAACCAACCGCCCGCAATACCAAAGCCGTCAAACTGCGAACAAGATCATCGTGTTCATGCGCGTGCTCTTTCTTCAGCGGCCCAACCAAAGACTCCGCCAACATGCCCACCAAAGCCGCCGCGGTAATCTGACAATTCTGCGCAACAAACTCACCGCGCTGAATACCCAGCGCAATTACATCTTCAAAAATTTCAGCGTAAGCAAACCGATAACGCAAACGCTCTTGCTCAACCCTAGGGTCCACAGGCTCGGCGATCAAAGCATAGGCCAAGGTTCTACCCAAAAGCGCACGCTGAGCAAAGGTCTCGACCGCCGCGGTTAACTTATCCGCCGCCGTTTTTCCCGAATCTAGTCCTTGAGAGTCAACAGTCTGCGCATCACACGCCTGAGCAACCGCCGCCACCTCACGCTCGGTAGCATAACGAAATACCTCAGCCACCAACTCAGACTTATTAGGGAAGTGACGATAAATCGTGCCCGACGCCACCCCAGACTCCTTCGCCACCGCACTCGCCGAAGCCGCCGTAAAGCCACCTTGCTGCACCAAACGGCGCGCCGCCTTCAGCAAGCGTAAGCGGGTATCGGCCTTTTTAGCCAAGGTATGTTCGGTTTCGCGATAAGGCAATGCAAGGCTCCTAAAGAAGTGAATACTAGTTCATTTGTTAATAAGTGAACCATGATTCAGTTGTTTGGGCAATGGACGATTTCTAGCCATTGAATAGTTCAGTGTTCGTTGTTCTTCAAATCAGGATTAGCATTATAACGTTGTAGTGTTATGATGCTGTAGTGTTGTTAGATTTTAGTACATTAAGGAGTAGCATCATGAGCAATTTATCAAAACGTTCTACCGTGTATTTTGAACCCAATATTCATCAAGCATTAAAAATGAGAGCTGCATCTTCTCATCTTTCAGTTTCTGAACTGATTGATGAAGCCGTCCGTTTATTAATGCGTGAAGATCAAGAAGATTTAGCAGCGGTTTCAAAAAGAGCAGCTGAGCCTGAAATATCGTATGAAGATTTATTAAATGACCTGAAGTCGCATGGAAAAATATAAAATAACCTTCAAAAAATCAGTTGCCAAAGATCTTCGTACTATCCCAAATCAAGATGTAAAAAAAATCTTGAATAAGATCGAAGCTATTTCTGAAAACCCTAGAGCAGAGGGATGTATAAAGCTTTCTGGTCAAGAAAATTATAGAGCCAGACAAGGTCTTTATAGAATTGTCTATGAAATAAGGGATGAAGTCTTAATCGTGAATGTAATCAAGGTCGCGCATAGGTCAAATGTCTACAGTAAGAACTAGTAGTAAAACCTAATAGGACTAAGACTTAAAGCCAACCGCCCGTAATACCAAAGCCGTTAAACTGTGAACAAGATCATCGTGGTCATGCTCGTGCTCTTTCTTCAACGGCCCAACCAAAGACTCCGCCAACATGCCCACCAAAGCCGCCGCCGTAATCTGACAATTCTGCGCAACAAACTCACCCCGCTGAATACCCAGCGCAATCACATCTTCAAAAATTTCAGCGTAAGCAAAACGATAACGCAAACGCTCTTGCTCAACCCTAGGATCAACAGGTTCAGCAATCAGGGCATACGCCAACGTTCTACCCAATAGCGCACGCTGAGCAAAGGTCTCGACCGCCGCGGTTAACTTATCCACCGCCGTTTTTCCGCCTTCAACAGTCTGCGCATCACACGCCTGAGCAACTGCCGCCACCTCACGCTCGGTGGCATAACGAAATACCTCAGCCACCAACTCCGACTTATTAGGGAAGTGACGATAAATCGTGCCCGACGCCACCCCAGACTCCTTCGCCACCTACTGTAATCGTAAGTGGGTATCGGCCTTTTTAGCCAAGGTATGTTCGGTTTCGCGATAAGCCAATGCAAAGCTCCTAAAGATGTGAATGCTAGTTCATTTGTTGAAAGGTGAACCATGATTCACTTTTTAAGACAAGAGGAGTTTGGGCAAGGGTCGTTTGGTTACGATTTAAGTAGGCGGGAGTGGTCAGATTGAGGTAACTCAAGGTGTCGATGAACTTGAAGCTTACAAATTGACACAAAAGTCAGGAGTGTATAGTGTACGTGCCATCAACAAACATCATTAACAGGGAAGGTCGGATGATTTCAAAAATATTTCTCTTTGATCGTCACTCCAAATCATATCGATTTTATGCAACATGGTGTCGCATAACGGACTGTTATATTTATAGTTAGACAATGAGGTACATATGGGTTGCTATTTTTGTGGTGGTGAGGTCTCGGGTGTAGAGCACATACCTCCAAGGAGCTTTTTCCCCAAGGGGAAAAGGCAATCCCTTATAACAGTTGATTCTTGTGACACTCATAATCAAGCAAAATCAAAAGAAGATGAGTATATACGTGCCATTTTACTTAGCTCTATTAAACTAGATGGACAGCATCAGATAGAAGGGTTGAGAGATACAAATGCGCGAGCACTTGAAAGAGGTGTTAAACGTGCATTTGAAAGACGACCAACTAAAGAACAGGCAAAAGAAGTCCTCGACATTATCGAGAAGTATGAAGGTGATCCTAGGGCTGGAGCTAAAACGTTTAATGAAATTGATTCTAAAGGAATTATGGACTTTGGATTAATGACCCTTTTGAATAAAGATGCTAGAGAAGAATCAGTTGTTGGCAATAATGGTGAAGAAATTAAGACAACATCATTTATTTACGACCAAAAACGCTTCGATATTTTCTTTGAGTGCATGGCTAGAGGGATTTTTTTCCATGAGTTAGGAGAGCGCTGGGAGGGAAGAGTTAATGTTTTATCCCATACATTTTTAAAAGATGACGCAGCTCAAAGGGACAAAAACTTAAGTAATGAATATTTACAGCATTTTGATTGGTCAGAGGCTAAGGGTGCTCAAAATGAGTATTTCTGTTATGAAGGAGCTAACAAACTTAATCCTGTGACAAAGGAAAGAGAAAGTATTTTTTTTAATTTTTGTATTTTTAAAACATTCTATTTTACAGCGATATTTCAATTCTAAATATAAAAAACAGAGGCGCTGGGTATTAAAGAATGCACCAGTAAAGCAATGATGATATTTCCATCGCCCGATGAAGAGCATCTGTATGATGATATGGTGCTTGCCGAAGTAATTTGAAGAGCGCCATACAAGCACATGCTCAGGCAGTCGTTACTGCGCGAGATGAAACGGCTGACTTATCCGTTAAGCTTTAAAAGTAAATAGCACGATGAGATATTGCCTAACGACAAGTATAATTGTTAGTGCGATAATCAGCACAGACTTATTATAAGAGGTTGTTGAAAATGATAGACTTAGACGTATTTACTGAACAAGCTGAGTACATCCCCAAAAAGTCATTTAAGAAATGGACAATCAGCCATCAAAATGAAGTAGATATTGTCAAAAAGCTCACTCAAGGCGGGGCTAAGCTCATTACTGGCCCTCGAGGGTGTGGCAAGACAACTCTTATGCTTAAAGCATACAATAATCTCATAACAAATAAGCGCGGGAATACTTTACCTGTATATGTAAACTTTAAATCTTCGTTGAAGCTAGAACCTTTATATAGAAATAATCCTAATGCTGCTTATTGGTTCAATCAGTGGTTATTACTAAAAGTTCTGCTTGGTTTAAATGAAAGCCATGAGGCTTCTTCAGGTGAACAGCAAACATCTACCTCCTCAATGAGTAAAGCTCACATACAGAAAACTGTCGAGCTGCTTGAAATGGGGAGAGTTGACTTAATTGATGAAAATGAAGATTATGTAAGTATTTCCATTGTAGATAGTTGTATAAACAATGTTATATCTATGACAGGAAAAACTAGATGCGCATTACTATTAGATGACGCTGGTCATGCATTTTCGCCAGAGCAGCAGCATGATTTTTTTGAGTTTTTTAGAGAAGTGAAATCTAAATCTATTTCACCCAAGGCAGCAATATATCCTGGGGTCACTAGTTATTCATCTTCATTTCATGTTGGTCATGACGCTGAAGAAATTGACGTTTGGGTAAAGCCAAGTGACGTAGGCTACTTAGATTTTATGCACCAACTATTGAAAAGCAGATTTAGTGAAGATGTTTACCTGCAACTTGCAAAAGATGAGTATTTACTAAACTTGATGTGCTTTGCTGCTTATGGAATTCCAAGATCATTGTTAAATATGATCTCTGAACTGTGCAAAGTCAATTCCGAAGAAAATAGTGATGAAGCACCAATAATAAAATTAGATAATAAGAAAACTCTGTCTGCAATCAAAAATTCATTTGAAAAAAGCTATCAAATTTATGATTCTTTAAGAATAAAATTACCAATGTATGGAAATTTTATCGATACAGGTGCATTATTTTTTGAAAACTGCTTAAAAGTGTTGAAAGAATTTAATAAAGGTGGAGAAGTTAATAGGCAAAGTTCTATTGTTGCTATTAAGCGACCAATTAGTCCTGAGTTAAGTAAGGTTATCGGATTTTTCCAGTATGCCGGCATAATTTCGCCATCAGGGATTAGCAGTCGAGGAAATAAAGGAGTGTACGAATTATTTGAACTTCATTATGCTGCAATTATTGATAGAAATGTCTTCTTTAGTAGTCGAGGTATTAATGTTGAAAACTACTGCGGAGCATTTACTAATAGACCTAATCATCATTACCCTAGACATGGCGAAGAGTCTTTACTTGAAGCCATTGAGCATTCATTTATTTTAGCTTTACCAGCTTGCGAAGTTTGTAAAACTCCACGGTTATCAGATGAGGCTAGGTTTTGTATGAGCTGTGGCTCAAAACTTAAAGATGCATCTATCTTTGAAGATATTGTCAATCAAGATATTTCGAAACTTCTGATAACAGAGGGGAGAGCACAATCAATCAAAGAATCTTCAAAAATTAGGACCATTAAAGATATTCTAATGGATCATGATAATAAACAATTACGTAGTGTACGAATGATTGGCCCTGGCTGGGCTAAGAAAATTCGCAATTATGCAGAGGAGTTTATTGCGTAATGTCTTGGAGAAATAGTATAAACCAGCCTTCAGGTGTCGAAAGGATAACAAATTTAAATAATTATGTTTCTCGCATTTCTATACCTGAAGAGTCGCCAATTGATCAGTTTTATAAAGAAACAAGAGATATTATTTCTTTTGCAACGCCTCAAAATATTAATACTTCAAGTACCCTAGGAGCATTAAGCTCTGTTGGAGTAGTATCGTGTTGTGAAAATTATTTTCGTCAGATTTTTAGTGCAATATTAGGAGTTTGCAGTGATGCTCAAAAAGTCGCCGCACTTCAGACCGTTAATATGGGGTCAGTTATTTGGCATCCTAATTCAGAAATTGCACGAGGAGCATTTGAACATACGTCTTTAGCCGGATCAGAAAATATTTACAAAACAAGTGAAAAGTATCTTGGAATAAAACTAAAATCATTAGGTTTAGATGCAATATTTAAAGAGTTTGATAAAGTATGTGAGTTTCGCCATGGCATAGTGCATTCAAATAGAATTTTGGCCGGAAAAAATGGTATCAAGCTACAGCTAGCTTCGTCAGAACAATTAACGAGAATTGAAATTAATTTCTCAAAATTACAAGAAATATTGGCTGTTTGCCAAGCTATGATTATCTCCACAAACGCAAAATTATTTGGAGTTATGTGTGAGCGTTGGGCTAAATCTTGGAGACTAAATCCATCTTGGGATGCAAGTAAGGAGGGGGAAGCGTTTAAGCAGATATGGCTTCTTTTCCATTCAAATATCGATTTTAATAATAATTTGACTATAGAAAAATATTCTTGGGTTAAGTGCAGAAATGAAGTCAAGAGAGAATTCAATATATAGCCTTTAACTATTAATTGACTAATAGGATACTCATTTAGCGGAGTGGAAATAGTGACCTAGCATTAAATTAAATCTTTAATTTATCTTGGTAGTCGTTATGCCTAAGCCTCGTAAATCCTTAATTGCCGTAGAAAGTACGCCTTGCTGTCACTGTGCACGCTCGCAGCGTGCGTAGGACATTTTTGTGTGGGATTCCCGTTGGTTTGTATAACTACGAGCACCGTCGTGCTTGGCTCGAAGACAGGATGTTAGAGTTTCTTAATGAGTAACAACTGTCATGTAAATTTACATGTGAGAACTAATACGATCAAGGGGCAGAGTACTTGTTTCTAGATACTTTTTCTGATTGTGCCGACTGCAGTGATTACCCAATGATTTTGTTGATTTTTAGGTGTGTTTTTAGTTTTCTAAGAAATCATTTAGCTTATTCCAAGATTATTTCAATCAAGTACTCTGCCCCCTTGATTATGACCCCTTGATTATTTGGAATGGAAAATCCTTAAAATGGATGCCCATGTAGTTCTTCTGTAGCCTCTTCCTAACGTTAGGAGTAATTATGCAAAAAATTAAATATAGAAATTTATTGAACAGCTTAGAGCAATCAAACTATAGAAACAGGACTCAAGCTCTATGCTGTTTTTCAGCCCAAAAAGGTGTTTTATATAATAATAACCTTATGGTCGTGGGTAGAGCTGTAAACGATTGGGATGGAGAGTTTCAATTAGATAATATAAAAACGGAATTATTATTAGAAAAACTTTTTCCTAATTCTTCTTCGTCTAATTTTCCACTAGAATGGGTTGAATCTTCATGGGGTAGTTCTGACGGCTATAATACGAAAAAATCAGCGTTTTGGAGAGTAATTAGAGAGCTCTCCCTAAATATTAATCAACTAGACTCTGATGATCACTGGGCAACTAAATTAGTATGGTCAAATTTATATAAAATTGCCCCTAGTGGTGGTGGAAATCCGAGCGATAGCTTATCTGGATATCAATTTGATGCTTGTAATAATCTATTGAAGGCTGAAATTGAAGAGTTTCAACCAAAGTGTATTGTATTCTTAACTGGTATTAATTGGTTTGACAGATTTTTATCAGAAAATATAACATTAAAGGCTGTTCCTGGTACAAAGTGGGTAGATGCAAGTGGGGTACTTAATCTGAATGGTCTAGCATCGAAAGTTGTGATTGCAAAGCACCCTCAAGGCAAGCCTGAGTCAGAGTTAATAAATGAAATTATTGAAGTGCTAGCAGAGGCTTAAAAAGTTATTACTAATTGGACAGCTCGAGAGCTCACCCAATAAAGTAGACGCCTATCTTAATCAAAAGGTAGGTAGTACATGCCCTCATATTTCAAATTGAGTGTCGCTCATAAAGATTCTTAGTACCAATCCCACAGCCCCTCTATTAACTCGCAACGCCTCCATTCTTATGCTAATTTTTTAGCCTATTATTAAAAAAAATTCTCGCGCAGCCATACGACACTCTAGTACTCGAAGCGCAACCTGACAGGCCATTAAAAAAGGAACACAGCAAACATGAACACATCAAAGCAGTTGTTTACCCACATCTCATCTGACGATGAGCTAACACTCAGTTTAGTTGAGGTCGATGTTCCAGAGCCTAAAGCCCACGAGGTTGTGGTGAAAATGGAAGCATCGCCGATTAACCCGTCAGACATGTGGCCTATGTTTGGTCCTGCAAATTTGTCTAAGGCGTTATTGAGTGATGATAAGTCGGTATTAACCGCGCCACTTTATCCAGGCATGTTGTCTCGTATTAAGCTTCGCTTAGATCAGACATTACCCATTGGTAACGAAGGTGCGGGGGTGGTTGTCGCTGCGGGTGATAGCGAGCAAGCTCAGGCGTTAATGGGTAAGACGGTGGCACTCTTTTAAAAGGCATGGGGAACAGGGGCGAGTTACACCCAGTATTGCTGCGTGCGTGTGCAAGCTTGCATTGTGCATCACGACGGTACGACACCTCATGAAGCTGCTTCGTCGTTTGTTAATCCGCTGACGTTGAGACGATGCGTATGGAAGGCCACACTGCGCTTGTTCATACGGCGGCGGCTTCCAGTCTGGGTATTATGTTGAATAAGGTGTGCATTAAGGAAGGCGTGCCGTTGGTGAATATTGTGCGTAAGCAAGAGCAGGTCGATTTGTTAACGAAGTTGGGTGCGAAGTTTGTTGTTAATTCTTCGAGTGAGAGTTTTAAGAAAGATTTGTACAAGGCGATTGATGCCACGGGCGCAACGCTGGCGTTTGATGCGATCGGCGGTGGTGAGTTGGCGGGTGATATTCTAGCGACGATGGAAGCGGTCGGCAGTAAAGACGCGACGGGTTTCAATACGTATGGCTCTGTGGATAACAAGCAGGCCCATTTTATTAGGGGAAGGGTTATGGTGGGTTAGATTTTTCACCGACGCTGCTTAATCGTGCCTTTGGTATGACGTGGAGTGTGGGTGGTTGGTTGTTGATGCGTTTTCTGGGTAAGTTAAAGCCTGCAAGAGTGGGTGAGTTGTATAAACGTGTGGCTGATGAGATTAATACGACGTTTGCGATTGAGTCGACCCAAGAGCTGACGTTTGAAGAGGCTATGACGCCTGCGGTGATTGAGAAATATAATGCTAAGACGACAGGTGGGAAGTATATTTTGAATCCTAATAAGGGTTAGGTTTTTTAGATTAAGTTTGAGACTGATTTTATATAGGGGAATATCACCAGTCATTCAAATACTGCATACAATAACATGGTAAGCATTGCAGCTAGATAACCCCCTACTATTAAGCTAAAAGTACCCAAGATACATGTTTTAGTTTTTGAGTACCGCTGATGAATAATCAAACGAAGAACCAGAAACAATAAGATCAGAGTTAATAGAATGCTGATTGCAAATCCTTTCACGGCGGCATCAGGGCTATTGGCAAGTACTGACGAGGTAGTGAATAGATAAAGGATGATAGTAATTAATTTAATTGTTTTTAATTTCATATCTGATGATCCTTTATCTATTGTGTTGGTTTGCTTACCTAATTTCCAACTTTAATGAACGGTTATGATCTTCGCTTGATATACCTTCTTCGTAATCAACTTCAAAACTATTCTCTTCTATATTCAAGTAAACATGAGAAATTGTTTTTGATAATTCAAGAGAGTCGCCAAATATAGCTTCTATGTTGCTCTTTGAGCAGTTGTCAAAAACTGGCTTTTTATCATAGAGTTCCAGTATTTCAGTTTTATCACTCCAGCCTGCTACTCTATAAACTAAGTAATAGGTGTTATCTTTTGTATTAATCGAATCTATTATGCTGACAGAATCTACTGTGAAGGAGCACGTTTCTTCTTCGCTAGTCTCAGAGCAAGCGAAGAGTAGTGGTAAACATAAAATAAGAAATAATATTTTCATGAGGCGTCCTGCGTTATTATATTCCAAGTTTCAGACCACTCAGCTCTATACCAGAAAGAATTGGCAACGCCAATTCTTGTCATATATTCAGATAAACCATCAGATAATATTAGCTTGGATTTTCCTAAAGGAATCTCGGTGTAATAGTCATGTTTTTCAAATGGTTCGAAATCATACAAACTGTCAACTCTCCAATTAGTTTGTACTGTATTATTAGATGTTAATCGAGATATTGCCTCCAAATAAAAGTGACCATCTGCTTTATGTAATCTCTGGTTATTTTGAGCAGCTTCTAGTACCCCGTTGGATTTCATTTTCCCTTCAGTTTGGTAGTTCATTTTTAATAAAGGTTTTGAATATGCTTTTGAGCGAAAATCGACGTTGTCACACCTGATTCTAAGAAACTTGGTCTTTCCGAAATCAGCATCGGAGAGGTATATCTTCATGGCTTTCATTGTAGCTATGACTACTTTTGAGGTTTTATATATTGTGGCATCAATTTTATATGGATTAGCGATACTATTGCCTTCACCATTAACGTAATGATTTGCTAGTTGGGCTGCTTCATTAAGTCCTTTGTATCTACCTCCCCACCAAAATGCTTCATATATCTCTTTAAGAAATTCTTTCTCATCGTTAGTGAATTTCATTTTTGCTTTTGCCTTGCAAGTAAGAAAATCAAGAGCATCTTGCAAGTATTTAAGGTCGGCAGTTGTATTTCTTTTTGCTGCATTAGCCATGTTGAATAATGGTGACATGGGTATGTCAGATTTTTTTGCTAAACAAATTTTAGCTTTCTTATTTAATGTTTCAATTGAGCTCATACGAAATCCTTTTAGTTAGTTAATGCTTAGCTATGATCACAGTATCCTACGGTGATACCTCCTTGCTAAACTGGTACTTTTTCATGTGTTAGGTATTTTAAATACGCATAGGTTAGCATATTTTCCTTATATTTATATTTCAAAATATAGGGATGTTTTAGTCACGACGGTACGACACCTCATGCAGCGGCTTCGTCGTTTGTTAATCCGCTGACGGCGTTGGGTATGGTTGAGACGATGCGTATGGAAGGCCACACGGCGCTTGTTCATACGGCGGCGGCTTCCAGTCTGGGTATTATGTTGAATAAGGTGT
>OLHV01000051.1_pt1 | contig 75003 bp, 58 predicted proteins | sample 1609391 | NCBI WGS metagenome assembly OLHV01 (sample SAMN05416805, study PRJEB24817) | seawater metagenome | isolation source: Sea water | place: Canada:Atlantic | collected 2013-07 | reverse complement strand
TTCAACGCTCATAGCATTCTCGATCACGGAAAAAGATGGTTGCAGGTTAGCATATTCACTGAACAGGGAATCGAAAGGACTGTTCGATCTGAAAGCCTAATGAGACGCCAATACATATGAGAACTAGGTGGAGTGGCTCAGGCTTGGTCTGACACTGACCTTGAACCAATCCTAGTTATTCTTTAAATCAGAAATCCAATTTTTCACATATGCCAGAACTAGCTCAGCACCTTCGTTTGTTTGAAGTAATTTTATTGGATATTGACCTTGCATATGGGGGTTCGCTTTTTCAAGCCACTTAAACACCTTCGATCTTCCTCCACATACTGGTTTTGCAAGTTCTATAATTTCATTCAACTTATCTGGATTCGCATACCAAGAGTCAGGTTTTTCTGTTGCTTTTCGACGTCCCGATATCACTCGTGGCAATTGAGACCTCTCTAGCTCATCTTGATTGATATGTGTTCTTTTCCAGTCCGCATATTTTGTTAGCTCGGCATTTGCTCTGCGCTCTTCAGGGTTGCGCACAGGAACAACCACCCCAACAAGCACAGATGTATTTTCTTTAATCATTTTCAACGCGGGAGAAATATCAGTGTCATTAGTTACAAAAACAGCATGATCAATATTGCCAACGATAGCATCATGATAGGCGTGCAAAGCAAGATTTACATCGCTTTGCTTTTCTTCCATTTTCCAGATGATTACATCACTACAATCTTTGGGTTTAATACTAGAGTCAACGTCAGACACTTTACGTGCTGAAACTTTATTTATGGAGTAATACCCTTCGACTATTGAAACTTCATTAGGATATAAATTTTTTAATGCTTGATGGTATCGAGCCTGTGAAGATACAGAGTCTGGTGAGCTGGCAGCATTGCCCAGTATTTTAGCTGTGAAGAAATTCACAGGACTTTCGTTGCAGAGAACTATTGATAACGGCTTAGACTGACTGTTCACAACAGTTATCGAAGGAAGAATTTCATCCTTAAATAACCTATATATGTCTAGCCATTTAAATGGCGAGCCTTTCAAGCAACCGTAATAAAGGTTATATCCATCAATGTACACTTTAGTACGAAGCGGCAACTGCTTATCCATAGCTTGTCCCTTAAATGAAAAAACCGGCTTGCGCCGGCTTTTTCTCCCTGTAGCAAGGCGGTCAAGCCGCACCGGCAACAGGGTTAGTTGTTAAGATGATTCTGGTATAGACATAGCACTAAGTCAACTTCAAATTGCGTATCAAAGCACCCGCCCCTCAAACCGCCCAGCCAAATATTCCATCGCTAACGCTAGGCCTCCAATGGCGCGGCCTTCGTTGAAGTCATTACGTGCATACAGCTCTGGTAAATCAGCAAATTTCCACGGTACAAGCTCCAAAGGTTCAGGTTCGTCACCTTCAAGTACCGATGGATACAAATCACGGGCAAGCACCACATCAATGCCGCCACGCATGTAACTGGGTGATAGGCTCATGTTTTTTAGGTAAACAAATTCGCGCGCAGCGTAGCCGATCTCTTCTTGTAGCTCGCGGTTGCAGGCGTCGCGCATGGTTTCACCCAAATCTACCGCACCTTTTGGCAAAGTAAGGGTGTAATCTTCCACGCCTCCGCCATACTCTCTTATGAGCGCGAAGGTGTCGTTATCGAGCAGTGCGATCATCATCACGGCACCACTGCCACCCGGCACCAGTCGTTCGTAGGTGCGTTCGACACCATTGCTGAATCTTAAGTCGATTGACTCTATACGAAACAAGCGACTTTCGGCGACAATGGAGCGATGCTGGATTTCGGGTTTTTTATGCATAACAGCCCTGCTTTAATAGCGACTAAACGTATTTCATAAGGTATTAGCGCATGACGATGCCAGAGTGGCAAGAAATTGATACGGTTCTGCTGGATATGGACGGTACTCTACTGGATCTACATTTCGACAACTATTTCTGGCTTGAGCATGTGCCCAGTAAATACGCTGAGCATCATGGCTTAAGCGAAGAAGAGGCCCTTGCGGAGTTGAATAAAAGCTTCGTTGGCTTGCGTGGCACGCTCAATTGGTACTGTCTGGATCACTGGACTGAGTTAACAGGCTTACCGATTGCCGAACTTAAGCGTGACGTCCAAGACCGCATCGGCTTCCGCCCACATGTAAAAGATTTTCTCGATACCATGAAGGCGCTGGGCAAACGTACCGTGATTGTTACCAACGCACATCGCGATAGTGTGAACTTGAAAATGGAACGCACCGGCTTAGATCAAATGGTCGACCGCGTTATCAGCTCACATGATTATAAAGAGCCAAAAGAAAGCCAAGCGTTTTGGGATCACTTGCATCGCGAAGAAGACTTCAACCCAGAACGCACCTTATTAATTGACGACAGCCAAGCGGTATTAGAATCCGGTTCAAAATGGGGCGTTCGTTGGTTGCTGACCATCTTTCATCCAGACAGCCAAAAAGAACCCAACACTGATAGTCAGTTCCCCGGCATTCATCATTTTGATGAGCTGCAACTCAACAAAGACAAGTAAGCCCTAGCGGCAAGGGTTGATGGCAGTCGTTGATGGCAATGATGTATGACCTTGTAATACGCTGCCTTCGCCACCACATATTGAACTTATGACAGAATCACATACAAAAATTCGCCTAGATAAGTGGCTCTGGGCGGCACGTTTCTTTAAAACTCGCGGGCTAGCGAAAGCGGCCATTGAGGGCGGGAAGGTGCATTACGATGGTCAGCGCTGCAAAGTCAGCAAGACGATCGATGTGGGTGCAAAACTGACGATCCGCCAGGGCTTTGATGAAAAGATCGTTGAGGTTATTGCGCTGTCAGAGCATCGTCGTGGCGCACCAGAGGCGCAACTCCTATATAAAGAAACGCCCGAAAGTATCAAAGAGCGGATGGATAAAGCCGAATATCGCAAGGTCGTGCGCGCCCATCAAGCTGCACCGGATCACAAACCCAACAAAAAAGAACGTCGCGATATGCGCCGCTTTGAAAACAAACAGGATCTCTGAGAATGTCTGCTCAACAGGCCAGCGCCGATACGCTGCAACGCTTTAGTTTCGATAAAACCGCGATTCGTGGCGAGCTTGCCCATCTAAACGACAGCTATCAGGGCGTCTTAAAGCGTCACAAGTACCCAGAACCGATTGCCATTGCGATTGGTGAGTTGATGGCGGCAACAGCTTTGCTGAGCAGCAACCTCAAGTTTCCGGGTAGATTAACATTGCAAATACGCTTAACCGGCAATGTGACATTGCTTCAGGCTGAATCGAGCGAGAAAGGTCAGCTGCGCGCGATTGCTCGATACGATGAAAATATTGAAGCCACCGAATTGGCGTTCGAAGACGGCCAAATGATCATTACGATTGAGCCAGAAGTAGGGCAGCGCTATCAGGGCATTACCGCTATCCAAGGTGGCAATATCGCCGGGGCTATCGAAGACTACTTTATGCAATCTGAGCAGCTTGGCAGCCGTTTCTGGTTAAAGTGTGACGGTACGATAGCCGCGGGCTTTATGCTGCAACAAATGCCATCAGCCACTGGCGACGACCCAGACGCATGGGATCGTATTAGCCACTTGGGCAGCACCATTAAAGATGAAGAATTACTTCTATTGTCGAACGATACCTTACTGCATCGCCTCTATCACGAAGAAGACGTGCGTATTTACCCAGCTTCAGACCTGAGCTTTTTCTGCACCTGCTCAAAAGATCGCATCGCCACCGCGTTGCATCAACTCGGTCACGCTGAACTAAAAAGTATCATTGCCGAGCAGGGAAAAATCGCCATCAATTGTGATTTTTGCCAACAAGCCTATGCCTTTGATGGCGTGCAAATTGATGAGTTATTTCCAGAACACAAACTGCAGTAATTGACTGAAGCTAACATCCTGACAGGTATTGACGAAGATATCGGTCAAAAAGCGACCAGCGGGGCTTAGCGTGGGCGCAATTTTCTGGCATAATCGCCGGTCTAAAATTTTGGGCTCGCCCCGTACACCCTCAGGGCGGTTTATAGAGATACAGAGTATGGCCACAAGCCGTACGTAATTTACGAGGACCCTACGGGGCACCGATATGACTGTTTACACTGACTTATCCACACCATTCCTAGTAGAACAAGCCATCGCTCGCGGTGAAGGCCAGCTACAGGACAACGGCGCGCTAGTAATCAAAACTGGTAAGCGTACTGGTCGCTCTCCGATGGACAAATACATCGTTGAAGAGCCAAGCAGCAAAGACGCCATCGACTGGGGCAACATCAACCGTCCATTCGATGCCGACAAATTTGATGCTCTGTGGGAGCGTGTAGAAGAGTATATCTCTCAGCATGACAGCTTCGTATCTAACGTTCATGTCGGTTCTGATCCTCAGCACTACCTTCCAGTTAAAATGACCACTCAGACTGCTTGGCAGAACCTGTTTGGCCGCAACCTGTTCATTCGCCCTGAAGGTTACAACCCTTCTGATAAAGAAGAGTGGCAGATCCTGAACGTTGCGGGTTTCGAATGTGTTCCTGAGCGTGATGGCACCAACTCTGACGGCGCAGTGATCGTTAACTTCGCACAGCGCAAGGTACTATTGGCTGGCATGCGTTACGCAGGCGAAATGAAGAAGGCCATGTTCGGTGTACAGAACTTCCTACTTCCAGAAAAAGACGTGCTGCCAATGCACTGTTCAGCCAACGTGGGTGAAGACGGCGATACTTGTTTGTTCTTCGGCCTATCTGGCACCGGTAAAACAACCCTATCTGCTGACCCAGAGCGTTACCTGATTGGTGATGACGAGCACGGTTGGGGCAAAGGGACAGTCTTCAATATTGAAGGTGGTTGCTACGCAAAAACAATCGACCTATCGCAGAAAAATGAGCCAATCATTTGGGACGCGATCAAGTTCGGCGCCATCGTTGAGAACGTTGTAATCGACGAAGCCACTCGCAAAGCAGACTACAACGACGTTAGCCTGACTGAAAACGGCCGTTGTGCTTACCCACTTGAGCACGTTGAAAAGCGCGTACTTGAGAACATGGCGGGCGAACCTAAAGCAGTTATCTTCCTGACCTGTGATATGACTGGCGTATTGCCTCCTGTGTCTGTGCTTACGAAAGAACAAGCGGCTTACCACTTCTTGTCTGGCTACACTGCATTGGTTGGCTCAACAGAAATGGGCGGTTCTAAAGGTCTGAAATCTACGTTCTCGACTTGCTTCGGCGCTCCTTTCTTCCCACGTCCAGCAGGCGAATACGCTGAGTTGTTGATGAAGCGTGTGACTGAATTCGGTTCACAGGTTTACTTAGTAAACACTGGTTGGACTGGCGGCCCTAACGGCGGCGGCGGTGAGCGTTTCAGCATCCCAACGACTCGTGCGGTTATCGCAGCGATTCAGACTGGCGCATTGCGTGATGCAGAGACTGAAGAGCTGCCAGTGTTTGGCCTTCAGGTGCCTAAGTCTGTTGATGGTGTTGATACCACACTACTTAACCCAACCAAGGCATGGGCTAACCTGTCTGATTGGGAAGGTGCAGCGCAGAACCTAGCAAACCAGTTTATTGAAAACTTCAAGAAGTACGACGTATCTGACGCGATTGTGGCGGCAGGTCCTCAGCTTTAAGAAGCGGTGTAGACACATAAAAAACGGGAGCTTCGGCTCCCGTTTTTTATGCCTGACCATTTATTCAGGTACTGAACAATGCCTCTACCTCCATCACTATTACTAACAGCTGTAAGGCCTGACGCATACATTTCGTCCGCATCCGATTATACTCTGCGCCTATTATTTTCAATCGTTAGAGTCATCCGTTGCCATGAGCCAAGTGTCCATTTCTAGCCGTATCGCCACCGAGTTAAATATCCGCCCACAACAAGTGGATGCCACCATTGCCTTATTAGATGAAGGTGCCACGGTGCCGTTTATTTCTCGTTACCGTAAAGAAGTCACTGGTTCGCTGGATGACACCCAGCTACGACAGCTTGAAGAGCGCCTGCGCTATATCCGCGAGATGGAAGATCGCCGAGTTGCCGTAATCAAAAACATCGAAGAACAAGGCAAGATGACGGACGAGTTAAAGCGCGATCTGTTAAGCGCCGACACCAAAACCCGTATCGAAGATTTGTATCTGCCTTATAAGCAGAAGCGTCGTACAAAAGGGCAAATCGCAATTGAAGCCGGTATTGAACCGCTCGCGAATGCTCTATTCGAGAACCCGTCACTGACACCCGAATCGGAAGCGGAAGCCTTTATTGATGCCGATAAAGGGTTTGCTGATACCAAGGCGGTATTGGATGGCGCGAAGTACATATTAATGGAGCGCTTCGCCGAAGATGCGAACCTGCTCGCTAGCCTACGTAACTTTCTCAAACAAGAAGCCGTTGTGTCTGTTCGTGTGGTGAAAGGAAAGGAAACCGAAGGCGAAAAATTCGCTGACTACTTTGAACATGACGAAGCGCTTAGCAAGGTGCCGAGCCATCGTGCCTTGGCTATTCTTCGTGGCCGCAACGAAGGGGTTTTATCCTTCTCTCTTGTTACCGGAGATCCGGAAGACAAGCTCGCAGGCAGCCCATGCGAAGCCATGATTGCTCAGCATGTGGGCATTAAAAATGAAAACCGTGCCGCCGATAAATGGCTCACTGAAGTCGTGAAGTGGACGTGGCGCATCAAGCTACTGACCCATCTCGAAACCGAATTGATTGGCCAATTGCGCGAACGCGCCGAAGAAGACGCCATCAAGGTGTTTGCCGATAACTTAAAAGACTTATTGCTGGCGGCACCGGCTGGCCCTAAGGTCACAATTGGCCTTGATCCTGGGTTACGTACCGGTGTGAAAGTCGCGGTAGTAGACGCCACCGGCAAGGTACTGGATCACTGTGCGATCTTCCCTACGCCACCGCAAAATCGAATTGCCGATTCAGAAGCGGTGCTCTTTGCGTTAATCAAAAAACATAACGTTGCATTAATCGCGATTGGTAACGGAACGGGCAGTCGCGAGACGGATAAGTTCGTCGGTGACTTACTGAAAAAACACAGCTTATCTAACGTTCAAAAAGTCATCGTCAACGAAGCCGGTGCCTCGGTATATTCGGCCTCGGAACTGGCCGCGAAAGAATTTCCAGACCTCGATGTGACGATTCGTGGTGCTGTCTCGATTGCGCGCCGTCTGCAAGATCCACTGTCTGAGTTGGTAAAAATTGAACCTAAATCCATTGGTGTTGGCCAGTATCAACACGACGTCAATCAATCACACTTAGCGCGTAGCCTTGATGCTGTTATTGAAGACTGTGTGAACTCCGTCGGTGTGGATTTGAACACCGCCTCCGTGCCTCTACTAACTAGGGTCTCCGGTCTTAATAGCACACTGGCCAATAATATTGTGATGTTCCGCGATGAAAACGGTGCCTTTGATTCACGCAAAGCCTTGCTCAAGGTGGCTCGTCTTGGTGGTAAAACCTTCGAACAGGCTGCGGGCTTCTTACGCATAATGAATGGCACAAACCCGCTGGACGCATCCGGTGTTCACCCGGAGTCGTACCCTATTGTTGAGCGTATCGCTCATCAATTTTCGCGCGATGTCAGCAGCTTGATTGGTGATAGTACTTTTCTTAAAACAGTCAACGCAGGCCAATTTGTCGACGAAAATACCGGTTTAATTACTGTGAATGATATTGTCTCTGAACTAGAAAAGCCCGGTCGCGATCCTCGCCCTGAGTTTAAATTCGCTGAATTCCGTGACGGCATCGACGACATCAAAGACCTAAAGCCGGGTATGATACTGGAAGGAGTGATCACCAACGTGGCGGCATTCGGTGCGTTTGTTGATCTTGGGGTTCACCAAGATGGCTTAGTCCACATATCAGCACTATCAGATACCTTTGTAAAAGACCCTCGCGACGTCGTGAAAGCAGGGGATATAGTTAAAATTAAAGTAATGGAAGTTGATGTGTCGCGTAAGCGCATTGGCTTATCGATGAGATTATCGGACGATAGCACCCAGACAAGCAGCAAACGCGAAGAAAGACCGAAGCATTCCGTCAAACATGACCGTCAAAGTTCTCGTGCACCCGAGAACTCTGGGGCGATGGCAGGAGCCATGGCAGCAGCGCTAGCGAAAGCACGCAAATAACAATGAAGTACATCGGACAGAATTTAACATCGTGAATATATTAAAACCACTTGCCGTTATTTTATCTATCACACTTTGCACTGAAGCCTATGCGCAGATCGGCTTCGATGACGAGCTGCTATTCGACCCAATGATTGGAGAAGTGCCGCACGTGCTGAGTGCTGTACGTTTACATCAACCCACTGCAGAGGTGCCTGCCAGTGTCACTGTGCTTGATGCACAGTTCATAAAAGCAACAGGGGCAAAAAACATTCAGGATCTTTTTAGGTATGTTCCTGGAATGCTAGTCACTCCAGAAGTATTTGATAACAGTGACAGCGTGGCATATCACGGCGGCCCCATGCTTTATCCAAAAAGTATGGAGGTGTTAATTGACGGTAGAGCCGCCTACCGCAGCGGTTTATCTGCAGTAGGCTGGAATCAACTCCCTGTTGCCATAGAGGAGATTCAACGCATTGAGGTTGTGCGAGGACCAAACACAACAACTTATGGCACTAACGCATTTCAAGCAGTTGTAAATATCATTACAAAACATGCGGCGGACACAATCAGTGAACGCATAGTAAATGTGAAGTTGGGTGATAATAACGACCATTACATTCATGCCGGTAGTGGGTTTAATTTTGCAGGCGGGCAATGGCATGTCACTGCGGTTGATAAAGGAACTGATCACTTAGAAGACAGCCGAAATATTGAACGCCTTGGTTGTCTGTCACCATGCTCCGATCGACGCGATGCAAGCTTTATAAGCTTACGTAGTTATCATGAGTTAGATAACAGTCAATCATTGGATACATCCACTGTATTTACTCATTCACAAAGACCCATTCCTGATTATGATCTTGATGATAATGTAGTCACCGACAAAAACATTGAGTTTGGTTTTAGGTATTACAACGATATAAGTACGAAACACCACCTGAAAGTATCGAGTTCGACCTATCGATACAAAAGAAAACAGGTACAGCGTGCTGCTAATATTCCAGCAGGATTACTTGATCCTTTATTATTAGAGCTTTACTTGTTAAACCCTACCGCAGGGTCCCAAATCGCAAATGGACAATCTCCTGACGCACTCGACTACTCAGATCAAAAACAAGTTGATTTAGCCCAAGCATTAGTTATTAGATACGCTAACCCTGCTGACTTTTTAATTCCACTATCAGGCGCTTCTTATCCAGAAACCATCGAGCATCGTGTAGATTTAGAAATTCAAGATACCTATGCGATTACTCCAGATCTAACTATTCTAAGTGGAATCGGCTATCGCTACGACAAAGTTGAATCAGAAACTTACTACTCAGGTATTATTACAAATAACAGCTTGCGTTTATTCGGCAATATTAACTGGCGAGCGAGTTCAAAGTGGGTACTACACGCGGGCTTCATGAACGAGAACTCGAAACTAAATGACTCGACTCTTTCATTTAGAGCTGCCGCTAATTATTTGGTTAACCCTCTTCAATCCGTTCGTTTTGTCTATAGCAGTGCTTATAAAACACCAGACTTTCTTGAGTCGCATGCTAAATGGTTCTACAAAATTGAAGACATTGAAACCGAATCCCCCTACAGCGGCGAGTACTTCTATCGTTCCTTGGTACTTGATGCGCCAGCAAATTCACAACACATTAATTCATACGAGCTTGGCTATTATGGGCAGTCTCCTCGCAACAACGACGAATGGGACATACGCTTATTTTATGAGCACATAACAGATTTAATTTTTTTATGGCCTACGATTAGAAGCGAAACATATTACCCAAATAACGCTGTCGACTTTTATGGCATTGAATGGCAATACCAAAAAAGTTTGGGTACACGCTCACTTGTTCGCTACATTGGCGCTTACACTGAGGCAAATTCCGAGTTAGAAGTCGGGCTAACTGAAGAAGAGTTATTAGCGATTTACTCCCCGCTATCACAAACTTTGAGTCTGCAAGTGCCACTCAACTCATCCATAGACAGTATGGTGAGTTTATTTTGGGTAAAAGATTTTGGAGGCCCACCTGAAAACAGTGAAACTTATGATATCCAAAGATTAGACGTAAACGTCTTTGGCTCATTACAAAGTCGATCTTTAGAAGATATTTCGTGGGCTATAAGCCTACAGCACGACCTTTCAAAATCACCCTACATCGCAGGAGCCAGTCCATACGAACAAGCCACTCGCTTCCAGCTCGAACTTGGGATGAACTTCTGATACGGACTGTTCCACCATGAAAAATTAGGCTGCGCTTGGCTTTCACCCTATAATCCGGCCTTAACAATCTGTCCATTGTGATAAGTCCCGAGGTGTTCTTGGCTTCCTACGATTCTGTTCTGACGCTGCTATCCAACCCGCAGCACCTACCTTTGCTCGCCCGCCTTCAGCGTGGGCTTGAGAAAGAGGGCTTGCGCTGTGATGCCAATGGAAAAATTGCTCAGACTCCTCATGCCACAGGCTTGGGGTCAGCATTGACCCACCCGTCAATCACGACCGATTACTCAGAATCACTGTTAGAATTCATCACTCCGGTTTTTACCAGCGCCCACGAAGCGAATGCCTACCTAGATGTGGCGCACCGTTTTGCCTATAGCCAAATGGAGTCAGAATTGATTTGGCCGGCATCAATGCCTTGCATTCTCAATGGTGAAATGAGCATTCCGATCGCTAACTACGGCACATCCAATTTAGGCAAATTAAAACACGTGTATCGCCATGGGTTATGGCATCGATATGGCCGTGTTATGCAGGCCATTTCTGGAATTCATTACAACTTCTCTCTACCTGATGAATTGTTGCAGCTTTTAGCGGCCGAAGAAGGCAAAAGTGCAGACAAAGACTTTATTTCAGAACGTTACCTACGCCTAATTAGAAACTTCCGCCGCTATGGCTGGTTGTTAATGTATTTATTTGGCGCCTCGCCAGCTATCTGCCGTACCTTTCTGGATGGCCGCGAGCATAGCCTTGAGAAGCTTCATCAACACACGCTATATGCACCTTATGCCACATCGTTACGCATGAGTGACTTAGGCTATCAAAACAGCGCCCAGTCTGATTTACGCGTTTGTCACAACAGCCTTGATAGCTACATCAATACGTTAAGTAAGGCGCTTGCAATTCCCGTCGCGAAATACGAAGACATCGGCGTGCAAGGTGACGACGGCGAGTATCGCCAGCTGAACACGAATATGCTGCAAATTGAAAATGAGTATTACAGCAACATACGTCCCAAGCGCATCGGGGAAGCTGGAGAGAAGCCTCTACAATCATTAGCTCGTGCCGGTATTCAATATATTGAAGTACGTAGCACCGATGTGAATCCGTTTTTACCGCTTGGTATCGATATTCCGCAAATGCACTTTTTGGATATATTTCTAACGTGGTGCGCCATCACGGATAGCCCAGATATTGATAACGCAGAGTGCGAGCGCGCTCAGTCAAATTTCAGTAAAACTGTGTACGAAGGTCGCCGCCCTGACCTTATGCTGAATCGCGATGGCGTAGAGGTTAGTATCCAAGAGTGGGGTAAGGCCTTACTTGATGATATGCGCCCTCTGGCGAAAATGATGGACCAAGCGCATCAGCATAGCTTTCATCAAGATACGCTCCACCAGCAAGCCCTCAAACTCGCAAATAGCGAACTTACACCATCCGCCAAGGTGCTACGTATTCTGAAGGATGAGAAGTTAGAATTTGCCGAGTTGACGCTCCGCCAAGCAAAGTCGCACCGAGCAGAGTTGTCTGAAGCATTAGGGAGTAATATCAAAGCGCAGTGGAAACAAATGGCCGCAGAGAGCATTACCGCCCAAGCAGCCATAGAGGCCGATGACGATAAACCTTTTGCTGAGTACCTCGCCGATTACCTTAAACGCTAAAGACCAGCGCAAATATACTGTTTGATCTGGCTATCAGAGCACCTCTAAATAATAAATAGATGATCGCGGCTTCCAGAAAAGCGTGAGTTCAAGACTTTTATTTAAAGTGGTGCCTTATTTAAAGTGGTGCCTTAGTTTTGAACAACAAAATTATTAAAATACAAGTCGTCAACAGCGGGAGCGCCTTCAAGCTCAGTCATTAAGGCATTTACCTCTTCCAGCGCTTTTTGGCGCAACTCCTCGCGCCCTTGCGGCGTATTCATAACTTCAGATTCTTGGCCACTAAATAGCATCACCAAGTTGTTACGAATATACGGCTTGTGATGACTCACTTTTGCGGCAGAATCGACACTAGAGACCCGCAACGCAACATCAGTCCGTAAGAACTTCATCCGCCCTGTAGAACCGTAATTAACCACCAGTGCTGGCTCAAAATATATGTACTGAGTTGAAGGCCCCGCAACGCCCCCCTCTTCACCCTCAGCATAAGCGGTTAACGACAGCCCAACGGCCAATACCAGTGTCAATAAACGTAGCATGCAAGTGCCCTCCAAAATGACTATTACTGACACTGAGCTTAGCAGCTCTTACAGAATCCGCGTGGGCAGCGTGATAGAATCTTGAGAGTTTTACACAAGGATCATCACACCATGAATGCGTTAGAACGGATCATTCCTGAACGTGCACTCAGCGCGGGCTACCTATTTGGTTTTTTACTCTGTATCGGTCTATTGGCCTCGGCCTATTATTTCGAATACGCCTTATTTTTAGAGCCCTGCCCGCTCTGTATTGTCCAACGCATCGCGACACTCGGTATCGGATTAGGCTGTTTGTTCGCCTTCATTAGCCGCAATACCCACTGGCCACTGCGTTTATCACTACTATTTACATTAGCTTCTGCGCTCTTCGGAACTTGGGTCGCAAACCATCATGTCTCCATCCAAAATATGCCCGCCAGCGAAGTCCCCGAGTGCGGCCCAGGCCTGGAGTACATGATTGAAACGCTACCCACCCATGAACTCATCACCACGGTACTGCGCGGTAGTGGCAGCTGTGCTGATATCTCTTGGGTGTTTTTAGGCTTCACCATGCCAGAGTGGACGTGTTTTGCCTTTATCGGTTTTGCTTTAATTGTGCTTCTTGGTTTAGCCAGAACCTGGAAGACAGACAAGGCTTGAAAGCACAAATGGTTGCATTTGCAAGAAAATAAACTGAAAAAAGTTGCTTGCCTCAAGCTTTTCGACACGCCTATATTGGTGTCATACATTAGCGTGTTACATCCTTTGTTGGACTCAGCTAAAGGACCAACTAAACAACGCAACTAAACAACGCAACTAAACAACGCAACTAAACGGCATAACTAAACAAAGACAGCAGGCCTATCTGCTCAAGGACAATATTATGTTAGAAAAATGCAAAGACGCTCAAGAGCGCTGGGGTGGTGTTCACCAACTGATCGACAAATGGCTCAATGATCGCCAAAACTTGATCGTCCACTTCTGCAATCTCAGTGCAAGCAAACCACTATCAACCGAAGAGCCACTGGGTGAAAGTATTCAGAAGTTCTGCCAAATGATGATGGACTACTGCTCAGCAGGCCACTTTGAAATCTACGAACAGCTAATGAATGAAGCACGTGAATTTGATGATGGCAGTATAGATTTTGCCGATCAACATATGCCACGCCTAGAACAACTTACCGGCCAGTGCGTTGACTTCAACGATACTTTTGACAAGCACTGCTCTTTTGAAAGCCTGTCTACGTTACCGACCAACCTTTCAACCCTTGGCGAAGTATTGGAAGAGCGCTTCCAGATTGAAGATGACCTTATTGAACAAATGCACAACGTTCATCGTGAAGCGGTTGCCAGCTAATAGTCTAAACTGACAACATGCGCACAGAACATCTGTGCGCCCGTTATCCCCAAGGTAAACACGGAACCGTTGTCATGTTCATTGCTCGCTCGTCATATCTCTCGCCACTCCTGATCCTAATCTCAGTGTTTTTACTCGCAAGTTGTGACTCAGCGAAAACACCAGATACCTACTCAGATGTTGCCACTCAAGGCGCATATACCATAACGCTTAACCACCAAGGGAATGCAGCCTTTGTAGGAAGTTTGCATCATGGAGGAAGCTACTGGACGTTAGTTCCGCCTGATCGTCACTTCGATTGGAACCACAAAGCAGAAGGATACAGCAGCTTATCCAGCGCTGCGTTTGCCCCCGATGACGATTTCGTTGCCACGACAGACAAACGTACCATCGTCCTTTGGAGCGTCGCCACCGGCGAATCCGTGTGGTACTGGAATGCCCCCGGCGACATCGAAGACATCGCTCTAACTGCACACGGCGAACTCGCCTTACTTGGCCTTAGCGATTACACCGCGACCCTATTTGATATACGCAATGGCGGCATACGCCAGCGCCTTGCTCACGAAGGTACCGTTTATGACGTAAGCCTGAACACCGAAGGCTTAATCGGCGCTACCGCAAGCGATGACCTAACCGCCGTTGTCTGGAATCTCAACGACGGCTCACGCATACAAACCTTCACGCATAACAATCAAGTAAAAACCGCCGAACTCTCACCCACGGGAAGATTACTCTTTACCTCTGCACTGGGTGAACCCGGACGTGTATGGGAGGTCAGTAGCGGAAACCTTTTGTTTGAACTCCCCGGTGGGCGAGGGCATTTCAGTGCAGCAAGCTTTAATGCTAATGAACAACATCTAGCAACGGGCAACACCTCAGGCCAGATTCAATTATGGAACCTCAACGACGGCACAGAAAAAGAACGCTGGCGCGCCACCGCAGGCGATAAGTGGGTAGGGAATAATGTTCAGGTTGAAGACGTCACCTTCTCAATTAACGGCATTGTTGCCGCTGGTGCCAACGGACGCATCTATCATATGGCGTTTTAGGTAGCGGCTTAAGGTAGGTTAAGTGAATAAAAACATTATCGAAGTTCTAGGGTCTCGTTACGCTTTTCCATCATGGCCTTCACCTGATTAGCTTGTTCAATAGCCTCTAATGCTTTTGTTGGTGTGGCAATAGGTAAGCCACTCATATCAGGCATGGCTGGCGCTGAGGGCTTATTTTCAGATTTTTTAGCTGCAACCTTCACCGGCGCTAAAATATTAGCTGCCGTATCCACCTTCACTTCATGAACATTGACACCTTCAGGCGCTTCATCACCAAAATGCCAACGTCCTTGGGCATCCTGCCACTTCAAAACGGTCTGACGAGTTGATCTAGAAGACTGCGGTGGCTGATAGTTTGTGCTTTGCACCATAGTATTCAACGGGCCAAAATCTCCCGTCATTACCGCTGGGGTGATAAACGCGATCACCAGCACCACCAACATAATAAATATCCATTTAAACTTCATGTCACAACATCCTTATAAATTAGTCATACCTGAATACACCCGAATGCACTCAATTTAGTCACAGTCTACGAATTTTGACGTATGCTTATATGATACCCCAATGTGCAACGCTCCAATAATCAGCACGAGAAACAGCACGTGTAATCAAGGTAAAAATCAACATACATACATGGAAACGATGAATCACATGAGCTCCGGTCCGACGAGTACCGTCCGAACGGTCAGTTATCCTCCAGCGATTAAAATATTAGTCGCTAACGCCAAAGGCGGCTGTGGCAAAACCACACTGACGACGAATCTCGCCTGCCAGTTTGCCCGTATTGGCGAAACCACCATGCTCATTGATCACGACCCTCAAGGCTCCGCTACTGACTGGTTAGCGCTGCGTAGCAACCGCCTTCCCATCATTGATGGCATCGCCGCCACGCGTGAGCGCCATAGAGCAGGCTCTACGCTCAGTTGGCGCATGCGCTTAACGCCATCGACACAACGAGTAGTGATAGATACCCCTGCCGGATTACACGGCAACGAGCTGTCTGACCTTGTCGCCCAAGCGGATATTATTTTAATACCAGTGATACCCTCCGCCATAGATATGCGTGCCGTCACTGAATTTATTGCAGATCTCATGAAGTGTCAGGCCTACCGCCAGAAAGCCAAGCCCATCGCCGTCGTCGCCAACCGCGTAAAACGCAACACATTAAGCTTTGGTGCACTGAAAAAGTTTCTAGATAAACAACATATCCCTTTTATCGCATCGCTGCGGGATACCCAGTTTTACGTGCGCGCCGGAGAGAACGGCTTTGGCGTCGTCGACTTTGATCGCCAGCACGCTAAAGAACAAGAAGAATGGCGACCACTGATGCGCTGGCTTAACACGACCATATCCGAGATTACAGCCGCTAACAGTTAGCCGTTATTTTGTCAGCAACTCAACGAGCGTTGCACATAGCAGCTTGTCTTTCAGGATCAACATTAAGTTACCCTCAGCTTCAACCGTTGAATTCTTATCTAACCCCTTATCTGAACCACTGAAGGCTAAAAACAGCCGTCTTAACCCTTCCCGCTCCGCTTCTAGCTCCGCTTTTTTCAACAACTCGTACAAGTCCGGAGTCTCTGTTCGATCACACTCTCGTCGTCGATTGCGGATCGGCACAATCATATTCTCACGCCAATCATCGTACTCCGGCTGAATCAATAGCTCCGATGTCAACACAACGCCCTCGTCAGCCAACCAAAGCGCCGTTAGCAACCAAAGCACATCGGCACCGCATTCATCTTGTAGTCGCAGCATTTCATCCGCCACACCCGGCTGAGCATAAGTATGCAACGCATAACGCCACAATTCTGAATGACTCAGTCGTGTATTACCGGGTGCCGTAACCGGTGAATCTGTGGCAGAATTCGCGGCCATCGTCTTTCCTTTCAATGTTGTCACTATATATGTTGTTTCTATGATCGAGTTTACTCAGGTTTCCCTCCAGCGTGGTACTAACTTTCTATTAGAGAAGGCAGACCTACGTGTTCACGATGGCCAGAAGCTCGCCTTAATTGGGCCGAACGGCGCGGGAAAATCGAGCCTGTTTGCACTTCTGAACGGTGAACTCACCGTCGACGGTGGCGACCTAAGTATGCCCACCAAGTGGCGCATCTCACATATGATGCAGGAAGTAGAAGCCAGCGAACGCTCAGCCCTCGATTACGCCATTGATGGCGACAAGCCATATCGCGTGATTGAAACCGGCATGGCCAATGCCAAAGACGACAATGAACTCACACACTGGATGGATCAAATGGATCAGCATCAGGGCTATCAAGTCCCGGTGCGTGCCGAACAACTACTGCAAGGCTTAGGGTTCTCGCAAGACGACATGAAGCGCCCGGTGTCCGCCTTCTCTGGTGGCTGGCGTATTCGCTTAAATCTCGCCCAAGCCTTAATGATGCCATCAGACTTATTGCTTCTCGATGAGCCAACCAACCACTTGGATTTAGAAGCCACCCTTTGGCTAGAAGGCTGGTTAAAAAAATATCCCGGAACGTTACTGTTTATTTCTCACGACCGTGATTTTATTGATGGCGTCGCCGATCACATCGTGCAATTACACCAGCAAAAATTAACGCAATACCCGGGTAACTACAGCGCTTATGAACGCATTCGTGCAGAGAAGTTAGCACAGCAGCAAACCATGTACGAAAAGCAGCAAACGCGTGTCAAAGAAATTGAATCCTTTGTGACTCGTTTTCGTGCTAAAGCCAGTAAAGCAAAACAAGCGCAGAGCCGTTTAAAAGAATTACAACGCATGGAAATGATTGCTCCGGCGCACGTTGACTCACCGTTCCGCTTTACCTTTCCGTGTTACGAAAAAATGTCGGCACCGCTGCTTGCTCTTGATCAAGCAGACCTAGGCTATCCCGATCGCGTCATTTTACCCAACGTAAAAACCACTATCGTGCCAGGTCATCGTATCGGCCTACTTGGCCCTAACGGGGCAGGTAAATCAACGCTATTAAAAACCTTATGTGAAGAAATTCCATTACTCTCTGGCGAGCGCAATACCGGCGAACACTGTCATATCGGTTACTTTGCCCAGCATCAATTAGAATCACTCGATGTAAAAGCCAGTGGCACATTAATTTTGCAACGCATGAACCCCAAAGCCAGCGACCAAGAGATCCGTAATTTTCTCGGTGGTTTTGGCTTTCATGGCGACAAAGCGCTTGAAGTGATTGAGCCATTTTCCGGTGGTGAAAAAGCACGCATGGCATTAGCGTGTGTCGCCTGGGAAAAACCGAATTTATTAATTCTCGATGAGCCAACCAACCACCTTGATATCGAAATGCGTGAAGCATTAGCAATGGCATTACAAACGTTTGAAGGTGCGATATTAATAGTGAGCCACGATCGGCACTTATTAAAATCGACCGTGGATGAATATTGGCTAGTGGATCAAGGCAAAGTCCAAGCCTTTGATGGCGACCTTGACGATTACCACGATTATTTAAATAAACGTGAATTGCTCGGAGTAGTAGGTGATGAGCCGTCTACCGACAAACCAGCTGTGGACCGTAAAGAACAAAAACGTCTAGAAGCTGAGCGTCGCCAACGTCTTGCTCCTATTCGTAAGAAGCAGCAAGCGGCCGAAAAAGTCATGGAGTCCTTACAAAGCAAGCTCAGCACCATAGAAGAAGCAATGGCAGACGGCGGTCTTTACGACGCCAATCGTAAAGACGAACTCAATGAACTTATCCGTAAGCAAGGCGAACTCAAATCGGCATTGGAAGACGCCGAAGTGGAATGGATGGAGTTGACAGAACAACTTGAAGGCGAAGAGTAAAATACAAACTTAATACCCAATATATGGCCAGAATATACGCCAAATCTGGCCATTAATAACCAACTCACAATGATGAATACCACCCCTCAAGCCAAGGTACAACTGTGCGTTGCGTCACTGTATCGAAGTGCATATTGTAAAAGATCATCCGATTTCCCAGTGTAAATCCGGACTATAAAACAATAATAATACTCAAGGGTTAACCTATGACTTCATCATCTAGGTTGAAACAGACGCTTATCGCGTCTGTTCTCAGCACTGGCTTGCTCAGTACTTCTATCTCCTCGGCCGACGTGACAGGCCCCGGCACTCTTAATGGTGATTTATGGCAATCAACCGCGGAATTTTTTCTTAGCTTTAGCTTTGCTGCTAAGGCCGTTAATGAAGGCAATAATATTCGACCGTTCCTAGTGCCTCAGGCGAGATCACATGGCCTAACCACCTTCCGCGACCAAGCCATCGGCCTTGAGCTAACCGCCAAACATTTAAACGCCGACGGCATTGTTGATAACAATGTATCGTGGACCATTATTCAAGCGCCAATGCACGGCACCCTTGAAGGTACAGTACCCAATCTGACCTACGTGCCAGACGCCGACTACACTGGCTTTGATAAAGTCATCTTTAAAGTAGACGACGGTGTTGATGGCAGCACCGAAGGCACGATTGATATCAAAGTTCAGGGATCATTTACCACCTTTGAAAGTGGCCCTGTTCGCCCATTAGCGATGAATTCGGATCACTCGCGCTTATACGCACTAAACACGCCCGATGGAAAACTTGAAGTCTTCGATACCACAGGTGAATTACCTGAATTAATTCATTCGGTTCCGGTAGGCCTTGAGCCTGTCGCTATTCAATTATTAAACGACAGTGAAGCTTGGATCGTTAACACCCTGTCTGACAACATCAGCATCGTCAATCTGAGTGCGCAAACGCCTTATGTGAAGCGTACGCTGCACGTTGGTGACGAGCCACAAGATATTGTATTTGCGGGTAATAATCGTAACCGCGCCTTTGTTACCACAGCACACCGTGGCCAGCATTCTCCGTCGGATCTTGAGTCCATGACGCCAAGTGTTGATCGAGCGGATGTCTGGGTGTTTGACACCACCTCAGCCAGCAATGCGCCTGAAAAAGTCATTACATTATTTGGTATGGCTCCACGCGCCTTAGCCGTGACACCAGATGGTAAAAAGGTTTACGCCGCAATTTATAAATCAGGTAACCAGACCACTATCGCAGCCCACAACTACCGCTTATTTGGTCGTACCAGCACCATTAATGGTAAACCCGGCCCAGATACCGATGCTGGCGGTGCGGTTGCTCCTAACTCTGGAGTCATCGTAAAACACGACGGCAGGAAATGGCGTGACTGGTACGGCACAAACTGGAACCGTCAGGTTTATTTTGATCTGCCGGATTACGACGTTTTCGAAATTGACGCGATGGCCTCTTCACCAACGTGGACAAAACGCCACTCAGGTGTCGGCAATGCGCTGTTTAATATGGTCGTCAACCCAAGCAACGGCAACGTGTATGTATCCAATATGGACGCGCGTAACGAGTTGAAATTTGAAGGCCACGGCCATCGCAGTGACGTTCAAACATTACGCGGACGTTTTATTCAAAACCAAATTACTGTCATTGATGGTAACAAGGTCACTCCACGCGATCTAAACAGCCACTTAAGTGATAACCGCCCCGAAGGTTCTAATGCCGACAACAACAAAAGTTTAGCCATGCCACTAGAGATGGTGGTCGATTCAAGTGGCGAAAACTTATACGTTGCCGCCTTCAGCTCATCTAAAGTGGGTATTTTTAATACCGAGCAACTTGAAAAAGGCACCTTTACGCCATCAGAGAATGACCAAATTGAAGTCTCTGGCGGCGGCCCTGCGGGCATCGTGTTAGACGAAAACAAAAATCGCATGTACGTCTTAACGCGCTTTAATAACTCTATTGCCGTGGTTGACATTGCGGCCCGTGAAGAAATTGCCAGCGTTGAAATGTACAACCCAGAGCCTGATTTCGTCACCGAAGGTCGCCCGTTCTTATACGACGCTCGCTTTAGCTCAGGACGAGGAGATGCATCCTGTGGTTCATGTCACTTATTTGGTGACATGGATGGCCTCGCATGGGAATTGGGGAATCCCGATATGAACTGGACAGAAAACCCGCGCGGGTACGCTGATGAGTTTGTAAAAATGAACGCGCTGCGTGTGCATCACCCATTAAAAGGACCAATGCTGACTCAATCCTTCCGTGGCCTTGAATTCCAAGGGCCACAACACTGGCGTGGCGACCGCACTGGTGCGTATCGTGAAAACGGTGAGTCGTTAGAAAAAGCCGCCTTTAAAGAATTCCGTGGCGCATTTACTGAATTACTTGGCCGTGCAGAGCAACCAACAGAAGAGCAGATGAATAAGTTTGCCGATTTTGTTTTGCAGCTTCGTTACCCACCCAATCCAAATCGTAATCTTGATGACACCCTAACCGCCAAAGCGGCGGCAGGTGCCGAGGTTTACTTTAATGAGCGCACCACGGGCTTTAAATCAAAAGGGGATATTGCCAAGCAAACCTGTAACCACTGTCATGAAGTGGATATGGACATTGAACGCTTTGGAACCAATACCCTAATGAGCTTCGAAGGCACCGAAAACCCACAAGACTTTAAAGTACCCCACCTACGTAATGTCTATTCTCGCATTGGTATGTTCGGTCAGAAATTCCGCGACAGAACAGCCACCAGCAAGCACATGGGCGATCAAGTCACTGGCTATGGCTTATCTCATGATGGTGCCGTTGATACCATGGAAACCTTCCTAACGGTCAGTGTATTCCACGTTGATCTAGAAGACGTGCCGGGTGTGTTTGAGTTTGTCACCCAAGTCCCAACAGGCCTTGCTCCTATTGTTGGTCAGCAAGTGACGCTTAACGAAAATCAGCAGGGCGAACACGATTTAATCGACCTGATGATCTCGCAAGCGCTAGTACATACTCAAAGCGGTGGCCCGAATAAACAGCAGTGTGATTTAGTTGTGCATGGTGTCGTCGATGGCGAGCAGGTTGCTTGGATGATGCAAAACAGTGGCGAATTTATGTCAGACGACGGTGATTTTACTAGCGACCAAGCATTACGCGCGATCAGCACTGAAAATGGCAATAGCCTGACATACTTCTGTGCACCTCCGGGCAGTGGTATGCGCGTTGCACTTGACCGTGACGAAGACGGCATTCTGAATGCGGAAGATGCCTTGACCATGGGAAGAGCACCAACCAGCATTCAACCTATGAATCCAAATGCAGCGCCAGAGCAAGATATCATGGTTCCTGCAGCAGGCAATGGTTACGATCGTGAAGCGGCGCAAAAAGCCAATGGTCGTTTCCCTGACTTTAACTATTACTGGCCATTTGGTGGATAACTAGCCAGAGGAACATGTAAGGCATCTCATTCATTGAGATGCCTTATTTAGTTTATGCCTTACAAAGATACACTTAAGAAATACCCTGTCCGTCTTAATCCCACATATAAACCTGTTTTCCTTTCGAGGTATTCGCTTCACCTGCATTAAATGCATTGGGTAAAGCATCGATGGCATGACTCTCCAATACCACACTGGCGATACTAGGCTGAGCAAAAAATTCGGCCAGTAAGCGTAATCTTTCCTGATTTTCCTTGAAGATAACCCAGCTATAACGAGTGCCATGAAGTGCGCATGACAAACGGGATTTCAGCAGCCCGGAAAATCCACCGACAATACCTAAAACCAGTCCATTATCAGTTACTTTTTCTAGCAAAGGCATCACAGTGGTGGCGTAGGCTTTTCCTTTCTCTTTGCTTGGACGTTGGAGCAGTTCCGGCAGCAGGGGATCACGGACATGGTGATCGCCTCGAGGGGAGGCAAGATTGACAACAAGGTCGGCATCCAGTCGATTCATATCTGCAGAATTGCTGTAATCGACCACGCTGTCACACCCTAACTGCATCAGCCATTCATGATTCTTGCGTGAGGCCGTTCCCGTCACTTTTGCGCCCCAAGCCGTTGCCAGTACCACTGCAATAGAACCCACGCCGCCGCTGGCACCATTAATAATAATTTCACGCTTGTTCGCCGTTGCTTCGGTAATTCCTACCGCCGCTAAACTTTGCCAAGCCGTTAAACCGGCATAACCAATACCTGCAGCGAGTTCGTCCGATAGGCCATCAGGAATCGGTGCTACACATGCAAGCGGTAAGTTAACGATCTCAGCATAGGTGCCAGGAAATCGCGGTGAAGCAGCAATAATTACGCGCTGGCCAACTTCGAATCCCTTCACTCCGGCGCCAATAGTCAGCACTTTTCCCACGCCATCGCGACCGAGAATAATGGGGAATTTCGATTTGGGATTAAACAGTGGTGCGCCGTAACCAGTTACCACCAACTGATCAATCGGGTTGATGGACGTGCCTAGCATTTTTACCTGAATCTCTCCGGCAGTCGGAGAAGATAATAAATCTACATTGTCGAAATGCAGACCGCCTATATTATCGAGTTGCATATCACCACTGGAATAGCGCTCAATCAAACAAGCTTTCACAAGATAACCCTCTGTTAGCGACGAATGTATAAATATTGGCAGATGCCTTTTCAGGCCTTATATTGCAAGCACCCGCAGGCTCTCTTTTATCAAAGCGTATGCAGAGTGCGATGGGCCATCATGCATAACAACACGATCCGGACGTACAACCGCCAACCAACCTTTGGGCGCTTTGAGTACGAGATTATCGTCCATTAGTTCGGCAAAAGGCGTCTTGCCATTACCAGTCTGCCCACGCATCCCTAGATGCAAGACTTCTGCTCCCGCGGCTTGCCACTCCGCCAGTAATGCCGCATCAAGCACAGACGCTGGGTCGACACCAATTCCCACTAAAGTCAGCTGATCCCCTAATAGATCATCACTCAAGTTCATGCCCGCTTTTGACTGGTTAAGAGTTGAACGCACAAGCCCTTGGGGAAATTGCCCTCCTCTCTTTAAGGTGGCTGGTGTCAATCCGGTTTGTGTGCGACCAGAAACAAACAGACCCGTTTTAAAACTATTCGCAGGCTTGACCTTTAGCTCCTCTAAAAAGGAACGTAACGGTGGAACAAACGTCAGTAGTCGCATGGTTCCGTGCACCACCACAGATCGCGCTGTGGATTTTGTCATGACCAGCTTGCCCATGAATTTCGCTAAACGGATCATATTTTTAGCGTGCGGTCGACGCTCCTCATCATAAGTATCGAGGATCGCTTCGCGACTTCTACCGCTTACAACAGCAGCAAGTTTCCAACTTAAATTCGCGGCATCACGCAAGCCAGCCACAAGACCTTGACCGACAAAAGGAGGCGTAATATGAGCGGCGTCGCCGACCAGAAACACTCTGCCTTTTTGAAAACGATCACAGCATCGTGCATGAAAACGGTACACCGCTTGGCGTTCGATAGTCAGCTCATCACGCTTCATCCAAGGCGCCAATAACTCTGCCAATTTCTCAGGCGTTTCCATTTGCTCACGGGTCTCGCCCGGCAATAACATAAATTCCCAGCGTTCTCGACCACCCGGCGCTGGCATATGCGGCGTCGGCCGTCTGGGATCACAAACAAATTCCACGTGTTCGATGGCCTTGCCCTGGCGTTGATGTGCATCAACAATTAGCCAGTCTTCTGCGTACGTCTGCCCTTCAAAGGCTTGGCCAATTAATTCGCGAACCTTGGAGCTTGCACCATCGGCACCAATCACATAACGCGCTGAAATTTTTTGCACTTGGCCTTCGGCATTACGAATGCTGGCTTCGACCCCCTCGGAATGCTGTTTTAAACTCAGTAGTTCGCAATGAGAAAGTACCTCTACGCATTCATGCTCGTCTACTTTGTTACGTAGCGCTTTTTCTAAATCCGGTTGATAAAAGGTCACCAGCTTTGGATGGCCATCTATCGTACCAGCGGTGTTAACACGACCAAATTGACCAGCAATAGGGCTGTGCATGCAAACCTGCTGGATACCAATACGCTCAAAACTTTGATCATCTAAACCTATCATTTGCAGAATACGCAAAGCTTCGTTATCCAACGCGATAGCCCTAGGCATCATTAGAATGTCCTGCCCTTTGTCAATAATCCACGTCTTGACTCCGTAACGACCCAGCAGTGCGCCAACGGCGGCTCCAACGGGGCCATAGCCAATTATTAACACATCAGGGTTTTCAGAGGTGGCACGAAAAGTAGGTTGCTGCATATTAATCTCTTATCGTTGTTCTAACTTATGTCCGCAGATTCGGAGGTGCTCTCAGCGCCTCCTTATCAAGACCATCCATGTATATTGACATATGACTCAATATTGATCCATAATTTATTTTAAACTAAGAGAGAGAGAGAGAGAGAGTGAGCAGATCAACACTTTCACAAACAAGGAATCTTTAACGTGGCTCAATTAAAAACTCCGCAACCACAACGGCATCCGGCTCCGACCACCAAAGCGCAGCAACTAGGCTACTTGTTATTCGAATTGCCAGACTTGAATAAAGCCGATCAATTTTTGCAAGATTTTGGCCTCCTTCCGGTTAAACGTGACAACGAGACCTTGTATATGAGAGGCACCGAGTCTTGCGCCTTTTGTTACCGCGCAACACAGGCAGAGACCGAGCGCTTTGTTGGTTTTGGCTTGATCATGGAAAGTCGCGCCGATCTTGAAGCCCTAAGCCAGCTTCCGGGAGCCTCAGCTATTGAACATCTAGACTATCCCGGCGGTGGCGAATGTGTGCGTTTACGTGATCCTTCAGGCTTTTTAGTGGAAGCGGTTTATGGACAAACGAAGGCGGCAGCATTACCCCACCGTGAAGCCATGCCACTCAACTACGAATTAAAAACCCCACGAATTAACGCAACCCAACGCCCACCAATTACACCGCCCGAAATATTAAAATTGGGTCACGTGGTACTGGAAGTGGCCTATTTTCAAGCGAGTTGTGAGTGGTATACGCGCCTTTTCGGGTTCATTCCCAGTGACGTCCAAGTATTAGACGATGGCTCACCGGCTGTGGTCTTTATGCGTTTAGACTTAGGCGACACACCGGCAGATCACCACACTCTAGCGATGGCCCAAGGCGTGATGCCGGTATACAGCCACAGTGCTTATGAAGTGGTAGATGCCGATGCTGTCGGTATGGGGCAAAGAGTATTACGGGAACAAGGTTGGAATCACGCGTGGGGCATAGGCCGCCATATTCTCGGCAGCCAAATCTTCGACTATTGGCAAGATCCACACGGATTCAAGCTTGAGCATTATTGTGACGGTGATGTATTTACCGCGGACTCCCCAATGGGGATTCATGAGGTCAGTCGTCAAGCCATGTCTCAATGGGGGCAAAAAATGCCCAAGAGCTTCACTAAACCGAAAATAACCATCGCTCTAATCAAAGCGACCCTTCACAACTTAAGACACAGCCCGGATTTAACCATCCGCAAGTTGATAACCCTGGCAAAATTATTTGCTTAATCGGAGTTCATTATTCATGGCACTGCACATTGTTCGTTATGAAACCGCCAAAAATATTCAGTGGGGAGTTATTGAAGGCGATAAAATTTCTCCACTCAAAGTCCCCTGCACCAGCACGCAAGCATTGCTAGAAATGGGTCGTGATGCGATCCGCCAAGCCGCTGCTGACACAGACGCAACCATTGAACTGGACAGCGTTAAACTGTTATCGCCAATTACCTCATCAGCCAAAGTCTTATGCCAAGGTGCCAATTATCGTCAGCACATGATCGACTCAGGCATGGACCCAGATGCAAAAACGTTCAACATGTTTTTCACTAAGTCTTCAGCCTCAATTACAGATCCAACGGGCGACATCATCCAACCTTCGCACGTTAAATTGCTCGATTATGAAATCGAAATGACTCTGGTATTGGGTAAGCGCACACAGGGATCTATTACCGTAACGAACAATAATCTGCATGAATATGTAGCAGGAGTTTGCATCGGTAATGACGTGTCAGCCCGTGACATACAAATACCACAAATGCAGTTTCACAAAGGTAAAAGCTACCGCACGTTTTGCCCGCTTGGCCCAGTACTTTGTTTGCTGGATAAGGATGAAATGCATTACCTCAATGAATTTCAACTAAAGCTGACCGTCAACGGCGTGATTCGCCAAGAAGACTCAACGGCGAATCTGGTATTTAAACCGGCCGAAGCCCTCACCGAATACTCGCAAATTCAAGATTTTGAAGCCGGTGATGTACTTATGACAGGCACCCCAGCAGGCTGTGCATTAGGCCTACCTTCGCCCTTCGTCGTTCGTTTATCTGCGCTAATACCTGAAGCGAAAAAATGGCAATTATTCCTCAAAGGGCAAAGCCGTCGAGAGCAGTATCTGAAGATCGGCGACAAAGTAGAGAGCACTATTATCAGTCGTGATGGCAAAATCAACTTAGGCCGACAAAGCCATGTTATTAGGGGACAAGTATGACAACTCTGGAAGGCGTCGCCACCATCGACGACATATTAAGAATTGAGAGCAACGAAGTTCAACAGCAGCCTAGCAGCACCTATGAAATGATATGTTCGGGGGTCGATATTAACCCCGAGGCGACGGCTCTTAGTTTCTTTTTACAAACCAAAGAACACCTAAATCCAGAAACGTGGAGTTATCAGCAACTGCTGGAGAATATCCATCAAACCGCTAATTTTTTTCACTCATTAGGTGCGACCAAAGACACTGTCATTGCCTTTGTTCTACCAAATCTTCCGGAGACGCATTTAGTTATTTGGGGCGGGCAAGCGACTGGTATCGTCGCAGCCATAAATCCATTATTGGAGCCGGATGCAATCGCGGAATTATTAGAAGCGGCAGGAGCAAGTATTTTAGTCACACTAGCCCCTTTTCCAGAGACCGATCTGTGGCCTAAAGTATTCGAAGTTCTACCTAAAGTAGCGTGCTTACGTGACTTAGTTTTAGTGAATATTGCAGACCGTGTACGTGGCCCAAAACAAGTGGTCGCTCGTCTTTTGCAAAAGAAAGAAACCTTTAATTTGCATGGACTTGGCGGCATTCAAAACGCCGTTCCAAAAGGCATTAAAGTGCATGATTTTGGCAAGTCCATCCACAAGCAAAATAAACATGAATTGAATTCCAAACGTCGTTTTAACGAAAACGATTTCTCTTCCTATTTTTGCACTGGTGGCACCACCGGCACACCTAAAATTGCGATGCGTACTCATCGTAATGAAGTCGCAAACGCAGTTAGTGTAACGGCGCTTTACGGTGACGATATGGACAGCCGTAAAAACGTTTTTTGTGGCCTGCCGCTGTTTCATGTCAATGGTGTTTTGGTTACAGGGCTCATCCCTTTTTCCAAAGGTGCTCATGTCATTCTGGGCACACCACAAGGGTATCGCGGAGAAGACGTTGGACGTCGATTCTGGGAAATTGTTGAGCACCATCAAATCAATTTCTTCAGTGGCGTTCCTACCCTCTATGCCGGTTTATTACAGGTACCAGTTGGCAATCATAAAATCGATTGCCTTGAATATGGTTTGTGTGGCGCAGCACCTATGCCCGTTGAAGTATTCCGCAAATTTCAAGAAGTGACAGGACTGAAAATACTCGAAGGCTATGGCCTTACCGAAGGGACCTGTGTGAGCAGCGTCAACCCACCGTTTGGCGAACGCCGATTAGGTTCTATTGGGTTAAGAATTGCAGGTCAGCAAATGAAAACCGTTATTTTGGATGATAACGGCAATTATGAGCGTGACTGCAATACTGATGAAGTTGGCGTGATCACCATTTCCGGCCCTAATGTCTTTTCAGGTTACAAAGTACCTGCGCAGAATAAAGGCATATGGATTGACACTGGCGACGGTCAGCGCTGGTTCAATACTGGTGATTTAGGTCGCCAGGATAAGGATGGTTACTTCTGGCTTACCGGGCGTAAAAAAGAATTAATTATTCGTGGTGGTCATAATATTGATCCAACCTCAATTGAAGAGCCATTACATCAACACCCTGAGGTTCAATTAGCGGCAGCGGTAGGGCGACCTGACGCACACGCGGGAGAACTCCCCGTTGTATACGTGCAATTACAAGAGTCTTCGACGGTTACCTCGGAAGAGTTGCTGGAATTTGCCAAGTCTCAAATTCTTGAGCGCGCCGCATGGCCAAAGCAGATCCACATTGTCGATCAGCTACCATTAACGGCGATTGGTAAGATTTTCAAACTTGAACTCAGGCATAAAGAAATCGCGGATGCTCTAACCCAAGCACTCGCAACCAATAATATTAACGTGCATGATTTAAACGTAAGCGAAGATAAAACTTTGGGCACCGTGATTAACGTATCACTTGCACAAAATTATGTGGTTGAGGCGACCAAGATTTTGGGCCAGTTTCCATTCCGAACCCATTTTAACGCATAAAAAATAAGGCATGTCTGAATAATTCAGGCATGTCTTAAGTGTTTGTGTATCCATTACTTAAAACCGCCCAGATTCCTTTTGCGATGTTTTTATACGATAAAAAATCGACGAAAAACTACTGTTTATTAACCGACTCAACCGTAAACTCTACAGCGCCTAAATAAGATGCACTCATGGTAATCTGATCGCCCGGCTGCAAATAAGCCTTGCTCTTCAAGCCAGCCTCAATATGATTTTCGATCACATAGTCGGTAATTCTTTGTTTAAAGAACTGTCCAGTAACCAGCCATTTAAGAACACAAGAAGCAATAAAGGTATTTTCCGGTGGGCGAAACACAACACCTGCCGGTGTACCCGATACAATGGATTGCCCCTTATAAAGCACCCCCTTATTCAATAACGAAATGTTTTTTCCTTTATAGGTCCAACGCATTGATTCTTCTTCACTTAACGCCAGATTTAAAATGCCATCAATTTTTAAAATCATTTGGTCGGCTTTAGCTTGTTGGCGAATGTCATTATTCACTGACAGCTGCAGTTGTATGTCATTTAAAAAAGACAACCAATCGTTAGGTATAACGGTAAAAAAGCCAATAGGAAATAACCCTTGGCCACTTTTTCCATCAGTAAAACCAGCGCCAGACTCCCAATCATCGGGGTCAATATTGCGCATCAATGCAGCTCTATCACTAAAATCACCACAAAGAAAAAAAGCTTTGGTTGCTTTGTTAAAATCATCAGTTGAACGAATATCGCGATCAAAGCGCGTACATATTTCGATCTCGTAATCTAACAATTGGCCAGCGTTAACAGGCAGGGCTTTATTGCCCGGTGTTGGTTGTGAATATTTGGGAAAAAGAAAAACATCTTCTAGGCCACTCTCTTCGCTATGCGCCGCATAATTGCCACCTGCAGCAAGTTGCTCAGAAGAAAGTCCTGTTGGAATAATCAGTTGGGAAAGTTCAAATCGTTGCGGCGGCTGTTGCGCCTGTGCGCGTATTTTTTCTGCCCCCACCTGCACCACCATATCCAGCGGGTCACCTGTATATAGGTTTAATGCCTGACTGAGATTAACCGCTGAAATCTGCTGTCCTTCTTGTTTTATTACCAGCAAGGTGGCTGGGCCTTGCGCGGTTTGAATCTGAGCAAAGGTCAGCGCTTTATCCATGGCAGCAATATGTTGAAAAGCGCTATCATTATTCGCGTTCACCATGACCGATAGCAGTAAGGTGAAACTTAGCAAAATAACCTTAATGAACCTCCTAAAAGCTCCACCTGCGATGGAATTATAAATAGTATTTTTATTGTGAAAATTCATGTGCAGTCGCTCTGATTCCGTTTGGTTATTTCCAAGTTTGCTTAACTTGTTCAATGTTTGCGCCACTCAGCTTCAACCGCGCTGCGGCCTGCAGATTACCAATCCCCGAACTTAGCAGCTTAAGGACTTGCGGAGACTCGGGCTTGCGGCGGGCCGCTCTTTCTTCTGGGTCGGCAAAAGGAAGGATACGAGGGAAAGCAGCGCCGCGTAGAGGACCACCCACTTCCGAATTGTGGCGATAGTGAATAGGCATACGCTTATCAGATGGCGCATACACCACATCATCACCAACCCAGCGCAAAGCCAAAGCACGGCGACGACGTACACGCGATGAATTACCGTAAGAACCGTGCAGAGTAAGAGGATGGAACACCAACACGTCACCAGGCTCCATATCCCAATCAAGCAATTCGTATTGATCTAGATTTGCATTAATGTCTGGAATATCTTCCATCTTGTCATCCATCAAAGTCGCTACATAATCAGGAGAAACCGCTTTGAAACGCTGCGGCCACTTGTGCGATCCCTTAACGTATAAAAGCCCACTGCTCTCGCGATTAACCGGATCACATGGAATCCAAAATGAACAAATTTGCTCACCACGAATTGGCCAAAAGCTTAGATCTTGATGCCACGGCGTTGGTGCATCGGTACCCGGTTCTTTAAGAAACATTTGATCGTAGAAAAAACGCACTTCATTAGAACCCATTAGCTGCTTGGCCAAATTCGCACAAGGTCCGTAATAGATTAAGTCACGTAGAACATCGATACGCTTCCAGAGAAAAATATCCATCTGGTACCCCTCTACCTTGCGCGACATAAACTTACCAATCAACGAGCTATTGTTACGAGCTTCTTCGACACCGGCCTCGACCATCGCCATCCAATTAGGCGCTAAGGCTTGCTTCAACATGACAACACCGTCTTCATGATACTGTCGAATTTCTTCATCTGTCAGTGTACGAAGTGGCTGGCTTGCTTGGGACATTTTTCATCTCCTCTCGCCTTGCGGCGCTTGTTATTTTCTAACTCTCTTAATTGGACGATGACAACATCACGCCACCAATAATTAAATAATACTTCAATATTGAGATTTTAGTCAATATTAGTATCAGGTATCAGTATAAACATACTAACGAGGTCAAGACTCGAACCAAAAGCTTAGAAATCAACACTCAGAAAATGTTAAAATAGTGAAATTCATATCAATATTGATATCTATTGATTTATAAGGTGCGTGAGATCATGACGATAAAACCTAAACCAGTTACCGCTAAAGATTCCAAAACACCCGCCAAACCTATCGTTACACGCGGACATAAAAAGAAGGCAAGAACACAGAAAGCACTGATTGAAGCCGCAATGCGGATTTATGCGAGAAAAGGCGTAGGCGAACTACTGCTAAACGAGCTGGCAGAAGAAGCGGAAGTTTCGAATGGCACTGTGTACAACTATTTCAAATCCCGTGAAGAAGTCTTGGAAGCCGTTGGTATTGAGCTGGCAACGGAGTTTTCTCATCACATCACGGCGGCCAGCGCCGGGATTGAAAGTGGTGCCGAGCGCGTGTCTATTGGGGTAAGAATGTTTATTGAGAGAGCCAAGCGAGACCCAGACTGGGCCAGCGCGGTGGTTCGTGTCTATCAATATGATAAAAATGTGCGCTCAGCGATCATTGCTTATGTACGCTCAGATATTCAGCGAGGAATGAAGCAAGGTACCTTCAAACTTAGCGACGATGACCTTGCCGTCGTTATGGTGATGTTTGCCACAATGGGAGCAATGGTGGCAGTGCTTGATGGTCTTGAGGTCGAAAATATCGACAGCCTGTTTTCCGAAATGTTGCTGCGTGGGCTGGGTACTAGCGCAGAGAACGCACATCAGGTTGCGAACTTGGCATTGCCAGTAAATGCATTACAAACAGAAGAGCCGAGCGAAGACCACTCGGAGAAAAAAGGAAGAGCACCACGGCGAGTAGCAGCACGAGGAAAATCATAACGGAGCCAAAATATTTTGAGTTGCCCTGATTTTCAGGGCAACATTTTGGAATCATGTTTTTGGAGACGAATAAGAATAAACAATTACGGCAAGGTCACAGAAAAATTACCAGAGCCAACAACGGTTTCAGTATTTCCGGGAGTATTTTGAATCGAGAAGGTAAACGATAATCCAGCAGAATCTGAATCAGAAATTTCGAAGCTAAAGTCCTCTGGTAAATCTTCGGCGGTATGACGTTTATTGGTTTGAGTATCGTCAAACACTAAGTCTGTTTGCGCGACGAACGACTCTTGCGAAAACAACAAAGACGAACCTTCTTTCATCCCCACTGAGATTTTCTGATTACCACCTTCAAGGTTATTTAGGCCCGCGCAGTAAATATCTTCGAAAATCTGCCCCTCAGTTTCCGCCCAGTTCCAGTTCGCACTACCGAGTACGCCTGTTGTATCAGCAATTTTGATGAATTCACCAGATACAACCGCTGTTACAGAAATCTTGGTATCCTCGTCTACACCATTGGTAGACACAGTCGGAATCAATAAACTGTTGTTCGAGCCGCGAGTAAAATTGCCTCGGAACGTCGCAACGCTGTCAGCCGACACGGCCGTTACACTACGGAAGCCACCATTGCATGAGCTAATTTCCAGATCTTCTGATCCGGTTTTCTTACGGATAACCATAAACTCGCGACGGCTTTCAAAAGTGCGAGGGTCTTCTACAGGGTCACTTCCCTCTTGCTCAAAGTAGGTGTATTGAATATCCGTCACACCCACCCAAGTACCAATCAATGAACTTTGATCTGTACTCTCACTCGCCACACGATAATCATCGAGGGTGAATTCAGTAAGATTTTGCGGAAATAAATCTGGGTTTTCTTCCGTATCACTGTTCGCACTGCAGCCAAGTAAAACACCGGTAAGTGGCAAGGCGGCGATGGTTAACGCTAATTTAAGTGGCTTCATTGTCGTTCCTTCTTATTTTATGACTAACAGTGACCAAAATTCAGATTAGGCTATCCAGCGTGCTTTATGCCATCGCCGCTTTTAAAATGCTCGCGTACTCTTGACCTTGAGTATGGCCATTCATCGTTTCAAACAGGGTTTTGCCATCGGCACCTTTGGCTTCAAGGTTATGACCTTCTGCTTTATATAGAGCAATGTAGGCTGCAAAAGTTTCTGGCAACATGTGGCGGTATGCGCGAATAGCTGCAAGGTAATCTTGATCCGTACCGTCATAGCTTTCTGCGGTTAAAAACTCGCGTAATTGTTCTTCCGTCCAGTCGCCACCAAATACTTTTTCTTTATCTTTTTTCAACATAAAAACTCCAATTTTTCAGGCACTGTTTGCCTACAATATATTTAATAATTAATCATCTCGCGTACGTCTAACGCCGAAACAAGCACAACCTAGTTCTTAGATTTTTTTAAACATTAAATCCCATACACCGTGGCCTTTATTTTCGCCGCGCTTTTCAAACTTGGTCAGCGGGCGATGCTCAGGACGAGGGACGTATTGATCTTTACCCACAATATTTTCATATCCAGACTGTGCTTCCATGACTTCCATCATGTGTTCGGCGTAGTTTTCCCAATCAGTGGCCATATGAAACACACCGCCGTCTTTCAAAATACGACGAAGAGTATCGGCAAATTCAGGCTGCACGATACGACGCTTGTGATGTTTTTTCTTATGCCAAGGATCAGGGAAAAATAGCTGTACGGTGTCTATGCTGTTGTCTGGAATCAGCTTCAACACTTCAATCGCATCATCTTTATAGGTGCGCAGGTTCGTAACACCGGCTTCTTCTGCCAAATTTAATAACGACCCCACACCCGGCAAATGAACTTCCACACCGATAAAGTCTTTATCAGGTGCGGCTTGCGCCATTTGGACTAATGATTGCCCCATACCATAACCGATTTCGAGCACCACATGGCTATCACGACCAAAGACCTCAGATGGCACTATAGGGCCATCCGTTAGCTCTAAGCCCATAATCGACCACTGACGATCAAGTGCGCCTTGCTGACCTTTGGTTAAACGACCAGCGCGGATAACAAAGCTCTTAATACCACGGCGGTACGTCGGCTTTTCAGACGCTTCATTCATTTCCGGTTCTTGCTCTGAAGTCGTTTGACTTAGAACGTTTGGATCATGCGGTTCAGACACTCATTTCACCTATTTAACAAAATTCTACTTTTAACACTCAAGACTCAGGTTCTGACTCTGGCAAGCGAAACGCAGCAAGAATAAGAAATGACCACGCGATTAACCAAGCAACCCCACCAAAAGGAGTAATCACTCCCAATGCACGCTCTCCGGTCAACGCCATCGCGTAGAGACTGCCGCTAAACAATATTAAGCCGAGCGTCATCATAAAAGCACTGCGCTTGATCCAAGAAGCCGGGCGCACAAACAGCCAAGCGGATAAGGCGAGAAGTACCACAGCATGAACCAGATGATACAAAACACCGGTTTGATAAGCGGCCATCAATTCAGGATCGATCAGCCCCTTCAAGCCATGCGCGCCGAAGGCCCCAAACGCGACGCCGGTAAAACCAGTCACGGCCGCTATATTAAGGCAAGTTTTCGCCTTCACACATTCACCTTCAGTATATTGAAAAGCGGAGATTATAAAGGACTCGAGCGCGCAGGTCACAACCACCAGCCAAAAGACCGCTCAGTACTCACGAAAAGACATGCACTTTTATTCATTGAAACGAATAGCAGCAATTGACGTCCTGAGTGGCCAAAGATGTATTGATCAGCGCCAGTCGTGTATCTGGCCCTATTCACAGTTATCTAGTTTTCTTATCCTGTGGTGAGACTTTTCGTGCTTGAACCCGCACCGAACAGATCAATAACAATAAAAACAAATCTGGTATCTAAAATGACTACTCTCAAACATTGGCGTCAGCTTTTGCTGTCGACCGCCTGCAGTGCAGGATTGTTGGCAACCGCTATAACAACCCACGCGAGCGTATCCGGCTCAGCCACCAGAAATGGCGACACTTGGCAGAGTACGCTTGAAGTTGCTCTGCAAATCCCGGCCATTGCTGATTTTGTTACGGGCGTCGCTCATATCCGCCCTTACCAAATACCACAGGCTAAATCTTATGGTATTACGACCTTCCGCAACCAAAGCATTGAGATTGATTTCCGCGCCAAACACGTATCACCTGAAGGTGAGCCAGATAACAACATCACTTGGAGTATCAGCCAAGCGCCACTTCACGGTCGCTTAGAAGGCACGCCTCCCAATCTTATTTATATTCCTGATGAAGGCTACACAGGCTTCGACCGCGTTGTCTTCAACGCCAGTGACAATGCTGATGGCAGTACAGAAGGCACGATTGATATTAAGGTTCAGGGGTCTTACACCAACTTTGAATCCGGACAAGTACGCCCATTAGTACTGAATTCAGATAACTCGCGCCTGTACGCGCTAAATACACCGGATGGCAAATTAGAAATTTTCGACGTAAGCGGCAATACACCGACACTGCTGCATAGTGTTGCAGTGGGTCTTGAGCCTGTGGCCATCGCTTTGCGCAATGACAATGAAGCCTGGGTGGTGAATACGCTGTCAGACAACATTAGCGTCGTCGACCTGGATGCCTATATCCCGTATGTAAAACGTACTATTCATGTTGGTGACGAGCCACAAGATATCGTCTTCGCTGGCCGTAACTATGCGCGTGCGTTCGTATCCACAGCACACCGAGGTCAGCATTCACCGTCCGAACTAGCCCCCATGACACCAAGTACAGACCGTGCTGATGTATGGATTTTTGATGCCCGCTATGGCAGCTCGTCCCCGGAAAAAGTACTGACTTTATTCGGTATGGCACCACGTGGCTTAGCCGTCACGCCTGATGGCTCTACCGTGTATGCCGCTATTTATAAATCTGGCAACCAAACTACGACCGCCGCACACAATTACCGTGTTTGGGGCAAGACCAGCACCATTAATGGCAAACCCGGCCCAACCACAGATGCGAATGGTGTGGTTGCACCAAATACTGGCGTCATAGTGAAGTACGACGGCAGAAACTGGCGCGACTACTATGGCACCAAGTGGGATCACCAAATTTACTTTGATTTGCCGGATTATGACGTGTTCGAAATTGATGCCATGGCATCAAATCCAAAAGCCACTGGCCGCTACTCTGGTGTTGGTAACGCGCTATTTAACGTCGCCGTGAACCCAGTGAATGGTGCGGTGTACGTTAGTAATATGGACGCTCGCAACGAACTGAAGTTTGAAGGCCACGGTGAGCGCAGCGATGTTCAAACTCTACGCGGTCGTTTTATCAAAAACCAAATCACCGTGATTAAAGACGGCGACGTGACACCTCGCGATTTGAACTCACATCTACGTGACTCCAACCCAGACGGCTCGCCATCAGAAAACGCGCGCAGCTTGGCCATGCCACTGCAAATGGTGGTCGATAGCGCCGGTAAAAACCTCTACGTTGCAGCTTACAGTTCATCAAAAGTTGGGGTGTTTAATACACGCGAACTCGAAAATGGCTCGTTCACACCCTCTGTAGCAAACCACATTGAAGTTTCCGGTGGTGGCCCGGCGGGCATTGCACTGGATGAAGCTCGCGATCGTATGTACGTGCTAACGCGCTTCAATAACGCGGTATCAGTGATTGATATAGCGGCTCGTGAAGAAATCAACAGCATCGCTATGTACAACCCAGAGCCGGAGTTTATTACCGAAGGTCGTCCATTCTTATATGACGCTCGCTTTAGCTCAGGGCGTGGCGATTCATCCTGTGGTTCATGTCACTTATTCGGTGATATGGATGGCATCGCATGGGACCTAGGCGAACCTGACTTAGAATTCACTTATAACCCGCGTGATTACGTCAACTTCTTTATGAAGATGAACTCATTACGAATCCATCACCCGCTAAAAGGCCCAATGTTAACGCAATCATTGCGTGGCATGGAGTTCCAAGGCCCGCAGCATTGGCGTGGCGACCGTACCGGTAAAGATCGTTACAACGGCGAATCATTGGAACGTGCAGCGTTTAAAGAATTTCGCGGTGCTTTCACCGGCCTGCTAGCACGCGCAGAAGAACCAACAGAAGAAGAGCTGAATAAATTCGCTGATTTCGTTTTACAAATGCGCTATCCACCTAACCCCAACCGCAATCTCGATGACACCCTCACCGAGACGGCAAAGTTTGGTGAGAACATCTACTTCAACCAGAAATCCACCGGCTTTAAAGCTGAGAGCACCGGCAATGTTGCTATGATTTCTTGTAATGGCTGTCATGAGGTTGAACCCGATATTGAACGTTTTGGCACATCGACTCTGATGAGCTTTGAAGGCACTGAAACCCCGCAAGATATGAAAGTCGCACACCTACGCAACATATATACTCGTGTCGGCATGTATGGATTAAAACTGCGTGAAAGAACATCCACCGCAAAACAAATGGGTGATCAAGTTACGGGCTTTGGTATTTCTCACGACGGTGCCATTGATACCCTTGAAAACTTCTTATCGTTGAACGTGTTCCACGTTGATACCCCGGATATTCCAGAAGTCATGGATTACGTCACCCAAATATCAACCGGCTTAGCACCGATTGTTGGCCAACAAGCCACACTCAACCTTTTCTCTCAGAGTGATGCCGAACTTGTTGAATTGATGATGGCGCAAGCGCTACTGCACACTCAAGCTGGCGGGCCGCGTAAGCAGCAATGCGACCTGATTGCTAATGGCGTCATCGGTGGTGAGTCACAGAGCTGGATATTCAATCAAAATGGAAAGTTCACGGATGCAGAAGGCGACAGCACAAGCTTCACACGCTTACGTTTTAACACCCTGATTCCCGGCAATAGCGTGACCTTTACTTGCGCTACTCCGGGCAGTGGATATCGTCTCGCCTTCGACCGCGATGAAGATGGCATTATCAACGGAGTCGATAGCGATACCTCTGGGCTGCTGGCCACAAGCGTCACTGCGGCGGACCCGAATGCCCCAGAGGTGCATATTGAACCGGCGGATGCGAGCAAAGGCTTCATGCGCGAGTCCTCCCAGAAAGATCGTGGTGTATTCCCAGATTTTGATGATTTCTGGGCTTTCTAAGCAGACACATAGGGCGCCGAAAATGGTGCCCTAATCCCAGCCTCGCCTTTTTCAGATCAAATACTTGATTTGCTATTTCATGCTCCTAGAAACTTTGGCTTTAAAATTAGCGCCGCTTGATTTGAAATGCGGCTTCGCGGACTTTCCTTTAATCGGCATGCGTGCCGCATAATGACTGCCGTTGGCTGGATGAAGCCGGATGCGCCGAGAAGAGAGGATCGTAAGGAGAAACCTCTCCTTGCATGGGGCCGGGGGCGTAGCCCCGACAAAGAATTAAGTTTGAGAACTGAGTTTATATGGGACTGAAATGCCCTCCTTCTTTTACTCACAATTCGTACCAGCTACCTAGGCCGCCGCCTTCTGCTATCATGCTGCGCATAAAGCCAATGAATAACAGCCAAAGAGAGAGCCCGGTGAAATACTCTGATCTTCGTGACTTCATCAAAATGCTGGAAAAACGCGGCGAACTTAAGCGCATCAAAACGCCCGTTGATCCACACCTCGAAATGACTGACATCGCCGACCGCGTCTTACGCGCCAAAGGCCCTGCGTTGCTGTTCGAAAACCCCAAAGGCTACGATATGCCCGTACTGGCCAATCTCTTTGGCACCCCAGAGCGTGTTGCACTCGGTATGGGGGAAGAATCCGTCGAGGCACTGCGTGAAGTCGGTAAATTACTCGCTTTCCTGAAAGAGCCTGAGCCACCGAAAGGCCTCAAAGACGCTTGGTCTAAGCTGCCGATTTTCAAGAAAGTACTGGCGATGGGGCCGAAAGAAGTTAAAAAAGCCGCCTGTCAGGAAGTAGTTCTTGCAGGCGACGACGTCGATTTATCGAAAATCCCGGTACAACATTGCTGGCCCGGCGATGCAGGCCCATTAATTACTTGGCCGTTAGTGATTACCAAAGGGCCGCATAAAGAGCGTCATAATCTCGGTATTTATCGCCAACAAGTCATCGCCAAAAACAAAGTGATTATGCGTTGGTTAAGCCATCGTGGCGGCGCACTCGATTTTCTGGAGTGGAAAAAAGCGAATCCTGGCAAGCCTTTCCCTGTAACGGTCGCACTAGGCGCTGATCCGGCAACCATTCTTGGTGCCGTCACCCCTGTTCCCGACACCCTGAGCGAATATGCGTTTGCAGGCCTCTTGCGAGACTCACGCACTGAATTAGTCAAAAGCATCGGCAACGATTTACTCGTGCCGGCCTCGGCAGAAATCGTATTAGAGGGTGTGATTCACCCGGACGAAATGGCTCCTGAAGGCCCATTCGGCGACCACACTGGCTACTACAACGAAGTGGACGAATTCCCGGTGTTCACCGTTGAACGCATTACACATCGTAAAAAGCCCATCTATCACAGCACCTACACCGGACGCCCGCCAGATGAACCCGCCATTCTTGGCGTCGCGTTGAACGAAGTGTTTGTGCCGATTCTGCAAAAACAATTTCCTGAAATTGTAGATTTCTATTTACCACCGGAAGGTTGTTCGTATCGCATGGCGATTGTGAGCATGAAGAAACAGTACCCCGGCCACGCCAAGCGCGTGATGATGGGTGTCTGGTCGTTCTTGCGCCAGTTTATGTACACCAAGTTTGTCATTGTGGTGGACGACGATGTAAATACACGCAATTGGGAAGATGTAATTTGGGCCATTACTACCCGTATGGACCCGGCCCGTGACACCACATTAATCGAAAACACACCAATTGATTATCTCGACTTTGCCTCACCAGTATCCGGCCTAGGTTCAAAAATGGGCATGGACGCAACCAACAAGTGGCCCGGCGAAACCGACCGTGAGTGGGGCGAACCCATCGTCATGGATCAAGCGGTCAAAGACCGCGTTGACGCCATGTGGAAAGACTTAGGGCTTGATAAATAATCATGACCAACCGCGTTAATACGCATCGAGTGACCTTTCTACCTCAAGGCGTCACCATCAACTGCCGCAGCGATCAGAGCATCGCGGAGGCCGCCCTTGAGCAGCGAGTGATTGTCCCCGTAAGTTGTGAAAATGGGATTTGTCTGGTCTGCCAAGGGCAGCGTCTATCCGGTGAGCTATCCTTTCGTAATGAGCTGGGGCAAACAATACTTGATCAAGAGAATCAGGTATTATGCTGCGTCGCTTATCCCACGTCAGATGTAGAGATTTTTATGACCGATGTATTCGCCCCCGATCACAAACCTTCCGTCACTTTGGCTTGCCAAGTCACTGCGGTCGACGTGCTCGCGGATGACATTCATCGTATAACCTTACTTGCGCCAGCAGGCAAACAGCCAAACTACTGGGCAGGCCAATACCTGATGTTGCATTTAGGCGAAGGCAAGGATGAAGAGCAAATTCCTTACTCTATCGCCAACGCCCCCGGCGCACTGACCGGCCGCGACCCACGCGAGATTGAACTGCACATCGCTGCCAACAGTGACAAAGCTCGCGACGTTATTGCTTTCTTGCAACAAGCCGTGATTGCACGCGTAACGCTCCCAGCCGGTGATTGCATTGTTAACTCTGCCTATTTGAAAGACACCTATGGCCAACCCATCTTAATGGTTGCCGCGGGTTCAGGCTTTTCACAAATCAAAGCTCTGATTGAAGCCATCCAAGCAATAGAACCAGAACGCGAGATTCATCTGTATTGGTCAAACCGTGCGGCGGTTGGTTTCTATCTCAATGAGTTACCGCTTTCTTGGGCCGCTGCAAACTCTCACTTTCATTACCACCCTATCATCCAACAACACGCCGACGACTGGAATGGCCGTGCGGGATGGATCTATGAAGTCATCCATGAAGACTTTGATGACCTATCAGGCGCACAGATGTTTGCCTGCGGCTCACCGAATATGGTGTTTGGCACGCTTGATCAATTGGAACCTTTAGGATTAAACGAATCCAACATGCATTCTGACGTCTTTGCTTACGCCAAGCGCGCGGACTTCTCAGTAAAAAACTGAGCTTTTTAGCCAACCTATTGATTCATGCAATCATTCTGTCGATTTTGCTGTAAATAATGCGGTGCCTAGTCTTGCGTGCACATCCGTTTGGCGTAATGATCCGAAACAGAAACACAATTAACATAAATAATCTCTCCTAACGGAGTAAGGAAGTCTTAGTGAACATAAACTGGGAAGCACTCAACCTCGATCCACAACTGCTGTGGGCCGACTATATCCTACCTTGGGGAACACAGATTATTCTCGCCTTGGTTATCTTTATCATCGGTCGCATGGCCGTTGGTATCATCTCAGGAACCATTAAAAAGGTTATGACCAAAGCAAACCTTGATCCTATCTTGGTAAGCTTCCTATCCGGCATATTGCGTACCGTTATGCTGTTGTTGGTGATCGTCTTCTCACTATCGCAACTGGGCCTAGATACCACCTCATTGGTTGCCTTGCTAGGTGCCGCTGGCTTGGCCGTTGGTTTTGCTTTAAAAGACTCGCTATCTCATTTTGCGGCAGGCGTGATGCTGATTTTATTCCGCCCGTTTAAAGTCGGTGATTTTGTTGAAGTCGATGGTGTGATGGGGTCCGTTGATCAAATCACTATCATGAGCACTCGCCTGAAATCACCAGACAACAAGGTCATCATCATTCCGAACTCAAACGTGTTTGGTAACACCATGACCAACTTCTCTGACCAGCCAACTCGCCGTGTCGATATGGTGTTTGGTATTGGTTATGGCTCAGACCTACTTAAAGCCAAAGCTATTCTGGAAGAAATGGTGAACGAGCACGAACTCACTTTGGCAGAACCAGCGCCTAAAATTGCCGTCTCTGAATTGGCAGATTCATCTGTGAACTTCATCGTGCGCCCTTGGGTTAACGCGGCGGATTACTGGACGGTGTACTGGGGCATGATGGAAGCGGTGAAACTGCGCTTCGATCAGGAAGGTATTGAGATTCCTTTCCCTCAGGTCAGTGTGCATATGGAAAAAGACGATTAATGAGTCGTTATTTTTTAAGCACTGTTTTGTAAACATTAAAAACCGGCCATTGGCCGGTTTTTTTGCATACTATAGCGCTTCTATCGCGATATCCGATCTTATCGCCGCTTTGTCCCTACCCGGTGAGTACCCCGGCTGGATGTTAGAGCGGCAAAGCGAATATCGCGCGCACCTGGAATAACATGCACTTTGACGTAAACATCCAAAAGCCTGAATGTATCCAGAGGCGACTAAGGCGCTTCTGAATACACCCACTCCACAGCTCAAAACATTTGCAAACTTGCCAATTTTTCAAATATTGATACAAGTGACAGCTTTGTCCTACTTGCCTTGTAAGTGAAGACCCAAATACAGTGAACATTCGTAAAGCAATGTATTTGTAAATGCATGTTTTGTCGTGTGCCGACAAAAATCACTATGGTATAGTCCTCCTAATCAAATATAAGACCCGCTCATGTGTGGGATTAGCAGCAGTGCCTATATCCGCACTATTAAAAAATAAGAAGGACCAAACGATGAGCTTTTCAGCTTACAGCAGCTTAATGAAAACCAAGCTTTTCCAACGAACACGCCTAAGTGCCACCATGGCCATTCTTATATTGGGTACCTCAGCAAATTTAAGCATCGCGGCAGAACCCGTTGATTACGCACAAATAAATGAAAAACTGCGCTTTGGCGATTACGCCGGAGCCATGAGCTTAGCCGAAAGCTACCTCGCTGAGTACGAAGGCGATAGCGACTTCGATTACGCATACGGTCGAGCGGCCTACTTTAATGAAAAATACGATCACGCAGCTTTTGCCTTAGAGCGTGTCGTGATTAACACACCCAATGATTTCAATGCTCATCTGCTACTGGCTTCTGTTTACATCGAGATGGGCAACACTGACGCCGCAATTTACGAACTGGCGTATGTCAACGAGCACGCCAGCGACGAAAAATTTATTAAGAGCGCAAACGCCCTGCTTAAACGCATATCTGATACTAACAACGCTCAACAATGGACAACCCAAATAGAAGTCGGCGCAGGCTACGACGACAACTACAATATTGGCTTAGACACGAATACGGTGGAATTTAATGGTGCCCAATATGCCATTAACGACGACCGTCAAGTTCAAGACAGTTACTTTAATGATCTGTCGGTAAATGGCGCATATCGCTTTAACTCTGCCAGTGCGCTCAACCTGCGTTTTTGGCATCGCGGTTATTACGAAGGCCAACAACAGTCTGAATTTACGTTGCGCAATGTGTCCTCATTCAATGAGCAAAAGTATCCAGTCACTATTTCAGCAGAGCTACGCCCATTGTTGATTGATGGTGACTTTAGCCGCTTAGTCACCTCTCTGTCTGGCTTGGTTGACCTTGATAAAGGCAATACGAAGCTGCGTCCACAATTCATCAGCCGACTGACCCACCTGATGCTGGAAGACGACACTCAAAATCGCGTTCGAGCAATGGTCGGATTTAGACTAGCTTATGCTCCATCCGCATGGCGACACGCAGCCAATTTATTAGCATCCACGGAGTGGGCATCGCAATCGGAAGGTGAGCAGTATGCTCGCGATGCACTGGGGTTAACATATGACCTGAGCTATCAATATAAAAACGGTAATACAACGTCGTTGAGCAGTTCCTTTCAAAACTACCGCTACCAGGGTGATTTTTCCACCAGTAATGAGCAACGTGAAAGCAATTTGTTTTACGCCACGCTCAAGCATGAATGGAGAATCGGCAGCGCCGCCAATATCAATGCCATGTACCGCTTTATTGATGGCGCTAGCAACATAGATTTCTTCGACTACCAACGTAATTTTGTTCGTGTTGGCTTCGGCTACCAGTTTTAAGGAAATATGATGAAATATTTAACTCGTATACTTTTACCCGTTCTATTTGTACTTCCTAATTTGGTATTCGCAAATGCCGGTATTACATTGGTTTCTAGTGGGGATGTTAGCGCCACTCAAGAAGGCGCTGACGGACGCGAAGTAAAACGCCGCAGTAAAATTTTTGAAACCGACATAGTTACCACAGGCCCGAATTCGCGTGCGCAGTTCCGCATGAAAGATGGCGCAATGGTGGCTTTAACAGAAAACAGTGAGTGGCAAGTATTGGAATATAGCTACCAAGAAGCCGAAGAAGATGCGGTTGCTATGAAGCTATTAAAAGGCGGCCTTCGCACTATTTCTGGTCAAGTTGGTAAAGCCGACAACGCACAATACAAATTAGATACTCCGGTGGGTTCGATTGGTATTCGGGGAACTCACTATGAAGTCCGTATCAGTGCTGACGGCGAATTACTGTTAGCCGTTTATGAAGGTACGATTGTCGCTGAAACAGAGCAAGGCATGATTGAGCTGGGTGCCGCCGCTGAATATTCTTACGCCTCTATTGATGCAAGCGGCAACGTCACCTACTACGAGAACATTCCTGAGGAATTCTCTGAAGGCCATAGCTTAAGCAAAGCGGAGATCGAACGCTTAGTTGAATCCGGTGCTGTTGACGCCAGCGAAGTCTCTGATGCTTTACAGCGCCTAAGCAGCATTGATTCCTTCAATGTGACAGAAAAACCAGAGGAGCCTTTAGAGAATAATGCAGGTGCATTTTCCGATCCTCAAGACCAAGAACCTGTCGTGAGCGATGAGCCTGAGCCTACTAACGATGCTGCGGCGTCAGAAGCTGAGATCATTTTAGACTTCAACGATATTGTTAATTAATGCACTTTATTAAGCTGTGCGCTCACCCAGTATTCACGAGGTTTGGGTTATGAAATATTTTAAAAATATAAATAGTTACCTAGGAATTAAAAGCGTTTTAGTGCTTTTTTTATCCCTCGCTTTAGCTGCTTGTGGCGGTGGTAATTCCTCGTCAGATTCCAACGCTACCGCAGCTGAACGCCAAGCGAATTTATCATTTAATGTTATTGCTCCACGTTCGAGTGCGGCGGTAGAAGACATTGCTAGCTTACAAATCACCGTCGTCTCAGCAGACTTGCAAGAAAGCCAAGAAGTCACGTTAACGGCTGACAATCCAACCGTAACTTTACGCCTGATTCCAGGTAGCTATGATGTTACCGTGACTGCGTTTGATGCTTCCGGCCAAGCGTTATCTGAAGGCTCTGTGACTTTAACCGATGTGGTTGGTGGTCAGCGCTACTCCGTATCACTAACCCTTGAAGACATCCTGCCAGAATTGATTGCAGTGATCGCCGCAGACGCTACGAACTTAACGGTTGATGAAGTCACTGGCCAGTATCTTTTGGATATCACGGGTTTAAACTCAGAAGGGTCATTTAGCTTACCTTTATCTGCCACCTCAAGTTCTGGTGCGATCAGCACATACAGTTGGAGCATTGTTAGCGGCCCAACGTTAGCCGTTGGCTTGCAAACGTCTGCGGAACTAGCGGATGGGGTCGTCGAGGGCGGTAGCCAAACCGCCACCGGGGATTCAGTCACACTGAATTACGCCCGCTCGGTTGAAGTGTCTGGTGGCGAGCAAGACGATATTGTCGTGCGCTTGTCCCTGACAGATGAAGGCGGCAACACGACGTCAACCGATCTAACCGTGAGTTTACTATACACCGATATCCCGAATGTCCTCCCTGTGGCGGTTGCTGGTGATGCGTTTACGGTTCAACATTTACCGTTCGATCCTCAGCAAAGCTTTCAGCCTCTGTTAATCAACTTGGATGGGACAGCAAGCTTCGACGACGACGGTGTCATTGCGTCTTACAATTGGACGGAATTAGGTGAGAACGGTCTGTTCATTAACGAAAGTCCAACGGAAGGTGTGTTTGTTGCTGAGGTTTACCCTGAAATCTCAGGCGACATAGAGTTTCAACTGGAAGTCACCGACAACGAAGGTGGCGTCAGTACAGACACGGTCATCGTGACGATCGAACCGGCACCCAATCAAGCACCGACGGCCGTCATCTCTAGTGAACTTGATACCACCTTAGGCAGTTCGGAAGGCTCGACCTTTCTAGATGCTTTTATGAGCTTCGACTCGGATGGCTCCTTCCTAGAATATAGCTGGTCTATTGTGAACAGCGCCGAAGTCGGAGGAAATGTATCTATTGTCGAGGTTGAAGGCCCAGCCGTAGTCGAAGTTATTTGGACTGAAGGCTTTACTGGCGATATTGAAGTTCAACTCGAAGCCACCGATGAACAAGGCGCCACCGGGACGGACACCATTATCATCAGCGTGGTACCTGAACCAACGGCGGTTATCTCTCCTGCCGGGCAATCTATTAATGCGTTTGATCAAAGCTTCCTTCTCGATGGCACAGGTAGCTCAGATGCCCAAGGGGGATTACTCACTTATAGCTGGAGCGTTTCTGATCCGCAAAATGTCACCATCACGGATAATTTAGACGGTACAGCAACACTGACGTGGGGGCAGGTATCATTCCTTACATTTGATGTGTTCTTAACCGTGACCAATGAAAATGACTTGATTGGATTTACAAGCGAATCGTTCACCTTGGAACCACCACCATAATGGTGATTGAATTTCAGTGACATAAAAAACGGGCCTAAAAAGGCCCGTTTTTTTATGGTTTTAAAAGCAGCTAACTCGATCACTATTTTGATGTGTGTATATAAACACCTAGCCAATTATCTGGCAGCTCACTTTCTAATAGCACGGTAATGCGCTCAATAAACAATGGATAAATTTTATCTTTAGGATACTGGCCCTGCAGTTCGTTAAAAATAGCTAAACTCTCGGCAAAGTCTCCAGAAATATAATATTCCATCGCCTCTTCATGACGTTCACATTTAGCGATCAAGTCTGCAGGTGCAGAAGCAAGTTCGATTTGTGGCTCATAAATATCAACCGGTAGCTCTTTACCCTTAACCGCAACCCGATCCATATGACGATACAGCCACTGAGGCGCGGCAGCGCGAGTGCTCTCACCTACCAATAGATCAGCACCATAAAACTTGGTTAAGCCTTCTAGGCGTGCGCCTAGGTTAACTGAGTCACCCAGCACTGTGTAATTTCGCCGCGTGTCTGAACCCATGTCACCGACGTTCATCTCACCGGTATTAATGCCCACACCAATAAACACCGGAGGCAGTCCGCGTTCGGCAAAGTCAGCTCGTAAATCTTCGGTCTTTTTTAGCATCTCCATTGCCGCTTTAATGGCGTAATGCGCATGCTCTTCAACATCAAGAGGGGCGTTCCAAAATGCCATCACCATATCACCAACAAACTTATCTACTGTGCCTTGATGATCAAAAATAATGCCTGTAATCGGGGTGAAATACAGATTCAATAAAAGCTTGAGCTCTTGAGTACTTAGTTTTTCAGAAATCGTCGTAAAGCTACGAATATCAGAAAATAACACTGACATGTCTTTCTTTTCGCCATCAAGATTAACGCCGTCAGGATTACTCATCATCCGCTCAATGTGCGCTGGCGGAACATATTTATCAAAATGGCCTTTAATCATTTTCCGTTGAGACTGCTCACCTAAAAATCCACCGGCAACTTCTTTAAGCGAAATCACAACCACCAATAACGCCGGTATAAATAAAGGTAAATCTAAGCTCCAAGATTTCCAGATATAGAAGTTAAATCCAATCAATACACTCAACAATGAAAGGCTAACTAAAGGCATCAGTAATGCACCCAGGCGTGGTAGTGCATAGGTTAAAATCAAGGTTGAGAGCAGCATGATGAGCGCCGTCGCTCCCGAAAACCAATCCGGCTGATACGGGAATGGCCGCTCATTAACAATGGCATCAACAATATTGGCGTGAACCTCAACCCCAGGATAAAAGGGTTGTAAAGGCGTTGATCGGAGATCCGCCAACCCTACCGCAGAGGTACCAATCAGCACGATAGAGTCTGCAAGCTCCGGAATAGATTCGCCGTTTAAAACATCCGCCGCTGAAATATAGGGAAAACTTTTGGCACCGCCTCGGTACGGCACCGCAGCCTCGCCAAACTCATTGGTTGGAATAACGATATTATCTAGGCTGATATTTTCAATGAGTTCTACACCACCAAGATCGGTGCTTTTTACATTTAATGTTTCCGTCAATAAAAACTGCCGAGCCGTTTCTATTGCTAACGACGGATACAAAACGTCGTTATGTTTCAATACCAACGGGGCACGCCGAATAATACCGTCAACGTCAGGCTGGATAGTGACATATCCACTTCCCAAGACACTATCAACAAACTGCCCTAACGGCGCGGCATAACCGTCAAAGCTGGTAACCGGCATCTCTTTATAGCGTTCAGACTCAACAAAAGGCGAAGGGGGTAATTGCCCAACTCTGTCTTCTTCAGAGTTAAGAAACAAATACCCGAGAATGACATCCTGCTGCGTGAACTGCTCGGCAAGCTGCCCATCGAAATCGTAATCGGCTTCAATTGATTGTAAAAAATCCTGAAATTGAGTGCTTGTAGGGCGCTCGCGCAATCGCTCAATAATATTCTTTTCAGGTTCGGAAAAAACAATATCGAAGGCAGTAATTAATGCCCCTTGAGTCTGGATGTTTTTAAGTAAGCTAACAATCGTTTCGCGGCTCCACGGCCAGCGTCCAAACTGCTTTAAACTTTTCTCATCAATATCGATCACCACAACCCCTGTAGTGCCCAGCGGGATCGAGTCTTCCATCATGGTCGATAAACGCACGTCATACAGCATTCCGTTCATGCGGTGGATAATCGAGTCGGACTTACCCGGCTGAATGCTCCACTGAAATACGAGCAGCAATAACGTAAATATAGAGAGATTGACTAACCACGAACGATAGCCACTAGGAATCTTTCGCCATAGTCGGGGAAAGCGCATCATTCGAAACATTGGGCGTGACATAGCTAGTCCTAGTCGTCTCGTTATTAATAATCAGGTTAAAAACATAAACTCGAGACGACCGCTGCGAATGATATCTCGGTTAACAAGCTTGTGACTGCGGATGCGTTTCTCGTTCACCCACGTCCCCTGCAATAGCGCAAGATTGGTCACAATATACTCATCATTATCACGGATGAATTCACAATGCTCTGCACTGACCGATTCGTGATCAAGGGTGAAATCAGTATCCGCGGATGAACCTAAAATCAGTGGTGCATCACCTGAGATAGCCAATGCTGTTAGCTCCGAAGAGGTGTCTGAAATAAGAATGATCGCCGCGCCAGCCGTTAAGCTTTTTCGTTGAGTAATCTCAGCATCAGCAATACGAGGAAGTGCTTCAGGCCGATCGGGCAGCACAGGTAAAGTCCAAGCACCGCCAATCTCATTATTTTCGTCAACGTCACTCATGTTACTTACCTAAAGCTTGATAAAATTGTTGAGACTTCCGTTTAAACTCACTTGGCACAAAGTGGCTTTCGTCTTTGACTGTCATAAAGATAGCATCCAACTCTCGTTGATACTTTCTGTCGGAATTAATGGCCAAGTTTAAAGTATCGAGCGCCAAGAATATTTGCTCGGCCATAATGAAGTCTGAATAAGCTCCTCGCCCAGCCTGCTTGAGTATGTTCGCGCGAATTCCATCCCACGCAGCGCCATCTAATTTTTTATCCGCCATTGCCGCTTTGACTGCCTGCAACTGAACGGTTAACTCTTTGGCGCTCTTCTGAGTCTGTACCACCGACGATTGAGAGCCTTTATTCACGGCATTCAATGTTTTACGTAATGATGCTAACTCACCCTTGGATATGAGATTAAGCGGCTCAATCACATCAGCCAACAAACGAACCTGACTCAGATTCAGCCTTACCGAACCGGGCAATAGCACGCTGTTTGTGTTCCAGCGCTTTTCATTCATACCATGATGGCAGCTATGACAATCAAACAGAGCTAACTCAGGGAATACTTTGCCACGATCAAAGTGATCCTGAATCAAATCTAAGCTTTTAATGGCACTGTGAGTTAATCCCGATAACCAAGCTTTAGCGGGGGTGATTTCGGCTTTACCCCGGAAATAATAGTCTGCATCGCGGTCGTAATGTCGTGGCTGGTTGGCCGAGAACACGGCCATATCAAAGCGTAAACGCGGGTGTCCTGCTCCCATGATTTCGTGGGTGGCTAACTTATCTTTAGTGCCTTGATGACATGACAAACATAACTCGGCTTTTGCATCTGGGTTAGTCAGTGGGTATAAGCCATTCTCGATATTTTGCGGATGCGTTGCGTCTTTACTCGTGTGCGTCGCCAACCAGTTTTGCGATCCACCGTGGCAAGACTCACATCCGACGCCGTCGCTGATTTGGAATTTTTCACCACGGTATTCTGGCTCAACATTATCCGCATGGCAGTCCAAACAAATTTTCGCGGTATGAGCATCCGGCAAACCTAAGTTCGCGGCGATCATTTTCGATTTATCATTTAGCAATACTTTATAAGCGAGTGAATGCGCATCATTTTTGAGCCAAATGCGATATTCATTTAAATTCACTTCCGAACCGGCTTTTGGAGTCGCTCGGCCGTGGCACACCGAATTAGCACAAGAGGCAACACCCTCATGTACGGTTTCATCGTTTTGCGGTAACGCCTGCACTGCTGTTGCGGCACAAATGAAAAGCGCAAAGATAATAGGCATTAACCCTTTATTCATTGTCATTACCTGCTTATTCATACGAATGCTTGTAGTCGGTTTTATGGCCGGACTTATAACCGTCTGTACGCTTTAATGTGCTGGAATCGACCGGCACTGTCCAAGGTTGCCCCTGTGGATTTAAATACATACGTTTCATTTCTTCTAAATTTAAAGGTCGTGAACCTAACCGGCCAAACACTGAAATCTGCTCACCGGTTTCATCCACACCACGATCACGCGCTAACCCACGCGATAAGCTCAGGGCAGGTTTTGACGTTTGATAATGTGCGATTAAATGTGGATTAGGCTCCGGGCTAAAGCCATAAAACTTAGGCTGAATATCGGGCGATGTCAGCTGAATGACTTTTAAACCACCCACCCCATCAGCCACATAAGCAAACAAGGAAGCATTAGTGGTTGCCACGATCACATCACGTGCATCTTTAATATCGCCTTCAGCATTGAAGGTCTGATACACCTTAGGTTGATCAGCTTGTTCAATATCTAATATAACCAATCCGTCCTTACCTGCGGCGACATACGCATAAGTTCGAGCTAAATAAACACGCTGAGCATCCGCAAGCTCAATCTTATTAGGCAGCAGTAGAGGCTTTTTAGGATTGGTAACATCAATCACCTCGACACCATCCGCTGTGGTGATATAGAGGTAGCGGAATTGCAATGCCGTCGCACGGGCATCTTTCACTGAAACCAGCGATTCTACTTTTGGCTCCAACGGGTTATTCAAATTCACAACCACTAAACCAATAGACGACGTGATATAGGCGTAATACCCGCCCATCGTAATGTGATTGGCTCCGTTTAATAACCCACTTGGGTTCCAAGTCAGTGCTCGTTCTAAATGATTATTACGAGGCTCACCATCAGCGAAGGTATTAATATCCACCAAGATCAAACCTTCTTCTCGGTCGGTAATGAAAGCGTATTTATGAATGGGGTGCATCGGGGTTTCTTTGTTTGTTACCCGCATTAACTCGCTGTCGTTACGCTCGTAGGCAATCGGTTGTGTCATGGATGGCATGGTCATACAAGACGCATCTTCGCTATCGATATGCGCGTCTTGTCCTAGCGGACTAAACGGCGCAGTAATAATACGTTCAGACACACCCTTGTTATCAATACTGGCAATATCGTATATGCGGAAGCCTTTTTTGCCTTCAGCAGCAAATAAATATTCGCCACGCATTTGCAAACAACCCACTTCACCAGCAGAGTGCGTGTGCGCCGTTAACTCGCCGCCTTTATCTAAATGCACCTGGTAAAAATCGGGGTAAGCGTATTGCTGTAAATAACTGCCACGCACCGCTTGCGGTTCTTCCCACTCGGTGACGTCTACGGCATTCACTGCATCGCCAGAGCCTAGCCATGCGTACTTGCCTACGAAGTTTATGTAGTTGGTACCAAACATTAACAACTGCGACATGATGGCGTTGTTATCGTTCGTGTCTGATACGTGACAATCTTGGCAGTCTTTCGTTTCTGTTTTACGCACCGTATGTGGGAAGTGCGGATTCATCGCCTGTGAGCTGTAACCGCTTGATGATATTGGCGGCTGCTGAATATAAATGTTCTCACGGTTCGAGTTGGTCGATGACAATACCAAAGCCGATGTTGATCGCACCGGGGCTATTTTCCCGCCTTTACGATCACCACGACGCCCTAGCATAAAGATTTGATCGCGCGCGACCTGAGGATTATAGGTGGCATAATTCCGTGACTCGCCACCTTCATAGTGATGACGTTCTGTTTTTTGGTTGGCTTGAATCGGTAAGTGACACCCACCACAACTCGTCGTCCACGAGGTATGACAGCTGTAACATTCCATCTCGCTGTCTTGGTGAGCACGCTCGTCATCAGGAACAAACTCGCCCCAACTTAATTCGTCAGTGTCTTTGCTCATCAATTTGGCCCGAGCGGCTTTTTCGTTGTAATGCTCGTTACCTTCGGAGACAGAGTCTTTCACTAACGACAATTCCCACTCTTTCATTGGATCAAGAGAAGCACGCTGGAATAGCTTGCCGTTAATCCACTCAAAACGCTTGCGGCCATCAGGGGTACGCAACAACGTTAAATCACGACCATTATCTAATTTAGCTGGGCCTGACGTCGTTAAGTTTGGATACGCATCGGCGTTGCCGTGGCAATCTTGGCAGTCAATCTCAACCGCTAGCGCTACTTCACCTTGTAAGTGTCCATTGCCGTGACCATCTTGAGAGAAGTGACAGTCAACACAATGCATACCAACATCCAAATGCACGGATGACATATGTACCGCTTTATCGAATTTTTTCGGATCTTCGTCAGAGACTTTTTCGCCTTCGGCGTCCAATAAGTTGCCTTTTCGATCACGCTTAAAGATTGCCCGGAAATTCCAACCGTGGCCGTGGTAATCCGCAAACTGGGTATCTTTTAATTCTGGGTTTAAATCCGACACATCTTTCAAAAATTCACGATCCCCCCATTTACCACGTGCGGCAGCACCTTCCGGGTTATGTTTATAAACATCGTGCTTTTCTTCTTCAGTCGGGTACTTCTGTTTTTCTGGCCACATAGACGGGGCATCAGATTCGTAATCCCACATGGTGTAACCCAAGTAGGTATTCATAAACATATTTGGCTGGTGCATATGACAAATCATGCACTGACTGGTCGGGATTGCATTACTAAAGGTGTGCTGTAACGGATGACCCGATTCAGTTTTTGAAATGGTTGGGTCTTTACTGATGCTTTTTCCTTCATGGCCGTGTTGCGCATACGCGCCGGAATGGCGAGGGTCACGGTCATTGGCATACACGACATGGCAAGAAGCACAGCCCGAATTACGATAATCCCCAGGCTGATCATTCGTGCCCATGAACCACAACAACGGATCATTCAAACGGGTTTTGGTAATGTTAATTAGCGGAACAGAAATACGCTGCCCTGTCCCCGGCCCACGATTCGACTGACGAAAATCTGGACGACCCGGCTCTTCTAAGCGCTGCAGCACACCCAACGAGTTTGGAATACCGGTTTCTGGAAATAGGTTGGTAATGTTACGACCACCACGTTCAAATACTCGGAAAACATCCCCCGGCTTCACAGTTTCCCATGCGGGTAACGGATACAAGGTATCGATCACACCTTGTTCAATCATGGCCTCGTCGGGTTTTATCGGCCCTTGAATCGCCGCGGCTTTACCGTCGCGAGTATACGCCTCACCGAGAATATAGTTCTTAAACGGCAGGATACCGTTGTTATACGATGCGCCCCCCCACAACATGGCTCCCGTGGCATGCATACTACGCTTAGACGCTTCAATTTCTTTTTGGTGACAATTACCGCAAGATTCTTCAACAATGCGGTAATCAGACGGATTCATAAAACGAATAAATTCAGGGCTTTCTTTGTTTAATAAGGTATAGCTAATTTCGGGGTTGGCACTGCTTGGATACAACCAAGCATCAGGGTAGGTTGGCAACACATGCGCGTCTTCCATTTTGGCAAAGTAACCATCCGTTTTACGCGTCATGCCTGGATCAATTTTCACGTTAGCATTACCGCCATGACAATCGGTACAACCCAGCACAACCGCAGAGTTACTGTGCATGTTCTTGCTGTCAGTGTCCGTATGGCAGCTCATACAGCCTGCGCTTTTTTCTTCCGCTAATGCTTGGGTTTGAAATGCCGGAGCCGGTGGATGAAACTGATATTCACGTTCTACCTTGTATGCTTTTTCTGCAGCATGAGCTGTGCTTATAAAAGCGAGAGACGTCAACGCGGTCGTCGCTAGCAACGCACTGAGCAAACAGAAGGAATGTATAAATCGTTTCATTAAAGGGTAATCCCAAATTCAGTGCGAGTGTATCTGTACATAGTCATTAATAAGCAAGCGTCAGGTTAAGTAACAGCGAGTGCGGATCTTCATCGGGAAACAAATCTTTATATCCCTGACCCGCAAGCAACGTGGCGTACGAGGCTCGCGCAACAATATTTTGACTCATAAATGGGCGATAAATAATGGCGACGGAAACATCGTCACCAATGTGCTTATCGATATCGCCTTGATTACGCGCCACTTCAATCACTGTGGTGTCGTCGAACCATAAGCGATTGTAATTAAACGACACACGTAGCTCTGGCAGCACATCCCAATCGGCCCCAGCACCGACTAAACGAATACCTGGATTGGTAAAATTCGACTGGCCTTGTTCTTTGGAGGTACGTAACGAATTTAATAAGCCGTTACGACTGCTAATAGCGACTTTACCACCGGCAATTAATGGTACCGCTTGGCGCATCCAGTAACTGGTATCCGCACCGGCAAATTGAGGGTTTTCAAAAATAGAATCGAACCCTTCGGCTACATCATCGTACGGATCGCTATCACCACTGCCATACATGAGCGAGAGCTTATACCGTGCCCAGCTGTAATCACGCGACAACTCGGCGGCAAAAAACTGGGCATTAATTTCTGCATCACGCTGACTAAAGACATCATTCTCAACCGTGCCGATGGCTTGATACGCGGATACCGTTAAATTCAACCGGCCAATATGGCCATCTCCGTTGTAACCCAAGTAGGTAACGTCGTAGTTTTTGGGGCGTTCGCCACCTAGAGACACCGGACGCTGAATAAAGCCATTTTCGTCATAGCGTGTATCGTTTGCTTCACCATTGCGATTATAAATAATGGTCGCTTGACTGAAAAAACCCAACACTGGCATATCTTGCCAATAGAGATTAGCGACAAATATATCGTCGTCTCGCATGGTGCGACCAATGTCATTTAAGCCACTGTTAATGTCTTTTTCTAAACGACGAAACCACGCTAAGTTGTACTGAAAAATGTTGTTACTGCGATTTCCAAATAAGCGCAGCCCAAACGGGCTATCTTGAAATAAAAATCCACGAAAGTCAGAATTAAACGGCTGAATACCTATGCGAAAACTATCGAAGTCGTAATTATCGCCGACGTTGCGTAGGTGCTTATCAAAAAACAAACCCTGAATACCGATAAAATCCTTATAACGTGTTTCGTTATCTGCAGGGTCAACATTGACTGCCAAAATCTCATCAAGGTAAGCGGCGTTGTAATTAATCACGGGAATAAAGCGAAATTCGTAATCCGGTGGCCGAAAGGTGGTGTCACCTTTGTAATACACAAATTCAAATAATAGATTTTCGATCAGGGCTTGTTGATAGCTAGAACCAAACACCCCTAAATCACCGCGATCTCGAGTGCTTTGCAAACCCACCGGCGTTGGCACACGACGATTTTCGTAGAAGGTGTCCGAGATAATAGATATGTTAAAAAACCAGTCGTCATACAAGGGGCGGTCAGCTTTTAAAACATTACGATTGTAGGGATCAAATAGATTTTCTTCATAGCCAATCAACTCCACGATACGCCAACGATCATCAAAGCTGATTAATTTATCTTGGTAATCGAGCAATACAGGACGCGGCGTTACTGAGCTTTTTTCAGGCAAGGCTTTTACATCATCAGGGTCTTTTTCAAGCGCGATACAATCGCTATTGGCAATGCCCGGCAAACGACGCTGACTGCTTTTATCTGGGCCACAAATACGCTCTGTTTTTGCCACTCCTGATTCAGAAACCTCAGCCTGCGAAATGAGAGGTAAGACGCTAAGCGGCATTAAAGCCCATACACTGGTTTTAAAAAATGAAGAAATAATACGTTTCATATCATTTCCCCTGACACACGTTTTGACTATCAGAATTCAAAAACGGGGCTTGCGGACATTGAATAAAGCGTAAGCGCTCACCTTTAGGCTTGAGATTATCGGCGCGAATATCGCTTGGGGCATTATCAATTGAGCCATTCAATAATTGAGAGGCGTTGTGTAACCCCAAAAAGGCGATCATGTCATCTTGGTCGACCCCATCACCAGAGACACCAATACCACCCACTAATACATCACCACGATAAATAGGCACACTGCCGGGGAAAATTTGAATGCCATTAGCAAGACGATCACTGCTGGCCGTTTCAACCACGTTATTTAAATCGCTAATATCCAAGCCAACACAGGTTTGGCCTACTTCTGACGTACCAGCAAGTACATGAAACAAATGCTGAACGATACCGTTCATCACAAGATCGAGCTGCAAGCCGGTAGAGAACGCACTCCACTCGCCACTCGGTTTACTTAATGGCCCGTGAGGGTTCGCTTCAATACCATCAGGATAAAATGGTCGCGATAAGTTGCCACCTGCACGATCTGAAAAAGCAGTGCCATCCGCCAGCGCATTATTATTTGCCGTAAATGTGCGTAAATCAGTTAGGTAGTCACCGATATTGATCTGACGATTAGCGGTTAAATCTGAATTAAAATACTGCGTCTTTGCAAGGCCAGCATCACCAAGGAAATCCGCCGCATCAGGGGAAGAGAAAAAGGCCGCCGTACGCGCTTTTTGCAAGGAGACCTCAATACCAAATACGGGTGCATCACGTGTTTGCGCCATGGCCAACACATTACCTTCAGAATCAACGACACTCACTGTCACGCGCGCCTGCGTGCTTAATGGCTGACGAATTTGCGCACGCGCCCTGTTCGCTACCGCAAGCGCTTCGGTCATCAAGGTTTGTACTTCATTGACACTCAATACCGCGGTGCCTGCTTCTGCAACAGCACTGCCTGCGATGGGCGGATAACGGTTGCTGTTCGCGCCATCCACAAATACAAAGGCATCTTGCCCAGAGTACAACCCTACATCGGCACGAATACCGGATTCTGCTTGACCAAATATCGTACCAGCACGAATGGCCGCAGCGGTGATATAGCCAGTCACGGCAAGCAAGCTGCCGTCCGTAGCGGTTAGAGCAGCGTAGTTATTTACACCCTCTGGTGATGACGCCAGCTGATTATTATCAACATCAGAAAAACGTAACACTTTACCATCGACCGTAATTTGATCTGCACGTCGATTTAATGGAGGCTGATAACCAAAAGAGGCTGCCAAAGCGATTAGCTCATCTTGATCGGTATCAAAATCGAGTAAGTTTTTATCAAGACTATAAAAACCATCGCTAATCACTCCGACACCGCCAACCGCAATGCCATCTTTATATAGAGGAAAACCGCCGGGATCAGCGGATAAACCTAGTGGCGAACGATGCGGGCCAGGGCCGGTAGCGCCGGTGCCCAAATCACGTAGAGAAAAATCTGAACAAGCTAACTGGCTAAACTGAACACCAAATAAGGGGCCACCCGGTTGATTGCGCTCACCCGGATTAAAGTGATCCTGAATAATTTGCCCTGCCGTTCGAGTACTAAAGCCATTCCCTTCGGTGGCTAAATACGCACCGGTGACGGCTTTGGCTATCGCTGCGAGAGCATCGGCACCGTCGGGCAAAATAAGTTGTTCTAAGCCGCCATCAACTGCGGCTTCAGCATCGGCTGTGGTACTGATTTTTAACTGTTTGTCGGCGTCAGTCATGCGATAAACGCCGAGTACATTTCCTACTCGGTCAACCACGGCGATGGTGGCTTTGGCATTGCGCGCTTTTGCTTCATTTACCGCTTGAGCAATCACGGTTTCAACGTCGGCAACACTTAAGCTATTGAGCTGTTCTGCTTGGCAATTACCATCACAGGAAACTTCTCCCTCGCCTGTACCACTACTGTCTGCCCGATCACCGCCACCACAAGACGTTAAACTCAATGCCAGTAATATGGCCGATAGTAATTTCGGCTTAGCGCCTATGGCAAAATCAATCATGGATACGCCCCAAGTAAGCATCTAACATTTTCGGCTTACCGGGAATATGGAAGCTGTGGCAGTCGATACAGCTACTTGATACCTGTTTCTTAGTTGCCGCGACACGTGCATCGGTATGGCACGTGACACATTTACCTAGATCAGGAATCAGCACATCTGAACTCTGCGCAGAGTTATCTGCCTGATGGCAGGTCAAACACATACCAGTTTCCGTTTTTTGATCACCGACCATGTGCACAGTGTGATCAAAACGGGTGTTATACCAGTTGTCCTGTAATTGAATCGGCTCGACGTGCCATCGCTGGTGTAATGGCTTGCTCTCGTCTTTGATAATGACATGGCAGACCGCACAACCGGTGCGCTCAAACTGCGTTTCTGCTTCAAGTAAGGCAGCCTGGCGAGCGCAATCAATAGCGTCTTCTTTACAAGTATCGCGATCCATTGCCGACAACGACGCAATGCTTGGCATACGTCTGCCATCCTGCTCGCGTTCGGCTCGTAATGCGGGGTCGGTATACTGCAAAGCAAAATATTCAGTCAGTTGCTGTAACACCAGTTCCGGCTCACCATGATGTAGCTCTCGGCCTTTCGCTTGAATATCAAATTCTAACGCATGGCAGGAGCGGCAGGTCGTATCCATGGTGATAGGTTCAAAGTGCTCGCCGTTTTTATCCAGTGAGTGGCAATCGCTACACTCCATCGCCTGACCGTCAGGGCCCTGTACTTTGTCGCCGCCTAGGTGCAAATCATGCGGAAATTTTAAATTAGACATTTCCGGCGTTTTAGCCGTCGTGCTATGAGCAATATTCTGCCAATCAATGGTGTCGGCGGTGCTGTGAGGGGTTAAGTACTGCAGTTTAAATTCCGGATGCTCCGCCGCCGAGAACCCCAACACTGGTGGCAGTGTTTTTTTATTATCATCCCAGTTCAATGTATCAGCGTGACAATCGGTACAGAAGGCATTGTCGGTATGCACTAACGTAGATGGCTCATTGTGTTCTTTATGGCAACTCAAGCATTGGCGCTGACTTTCGCCCACTTGCTTATGGATATCGTTATTACCATGCGCAGGCAGTTCTTGGTGGCAAGTAAGACAATCAGAATCGCGAACCGATACAAAAGGACTCTGATGGCAAACCTTACACTCATTCGCAATACCGGGAATATTGTGCGCCGAAGCTAAGTCACCCGATGACCAAATCGTGTCCGTTGGTAACCCATACTCTTCGAACACTAATTTTGTTTCGGCATCGAAGGTCGACATTAAAGGAAATGCCAAACTGAGCAGCAAGCCCAGAGCAAGCAAGCCATAACTCCACTTACGCTTACTCGATTTTGCCGACCGTACCGCAATATTTTCAGAGGTTGCTGCGGTGGGTATTTTTGTTACATCGTCGTATTGTAAAACCCGAACGTTAGCGACAACACCTTGTTCATCCGACGGCCTAATCATAATTTTATGGCTGTCGATGTAGAAACTATTGCCGATTTCTAACTTCGCTTTGCGCACAGGCTCATCGTTTAACCTGACCGACGTATTCATCGGGCACTCTAGGCGTAAGCCGTCCCCATCTTCGAGTAAACGAACATGGTGCTCTGCCACTCCGGGGCCAAACAATTGCACATCACTTTCCGGTGAACGACCCAGCCTTAAGACTTTTCCGTCCCACTCACGAACTGTGGTTTCTTCACCAGTACTGACTTCTAAAACAAGTTTCATTGGTTCTTACCAGTAAAAAAACACACTAATGATATGTGCCGTTAACACGCCTAATAGCGCAATGCTAAAGGGAATATGAACAACCAGCCAGATATGCAAAAGGGTCTGCCTGTTCATATCAAGGCGTAAACTATTCAGTAGCGTTTTACGCTGACTGAGTATGTCCAGCAGGGCTTGTAATTTTTCATGCTGCTCGGTGCTGTGTTTTGGCTTAGGGAGCTCATGAGCCACATAGGAAAGTAGGGCTTGTTGGTCGCGATTATCAACCAGCTTTAATGGCTGTGATGCATCTAGCGATACTCGGGATGAATCCTTCGCGCGAATTTGCGCATAAGCACTCCCCCCTAACGTGGTGTATTTAATCGCCGAACCGACCGCATTCTGAATATCCGCGGGTAAATCAGCAGCGATAATTACCGCCTCCTGGTTAAAGTGATCAAACTGGCGCAGCATGTTTTCCCGCGATAAATTCTTGCGGTTACGCTCCATCGAGTTCGGCAACATTAAATACAACCACAAACCATACATACCACTGATGATCACAATCACCATAAGTACGTACGCCAGGGTGTGAATATTCCAACCAAACTGATAACCGCAATGCAACGTACCAATCAGTAAGAGCACCAACCCTAAATACACATGCGCGGAGGTCCACCCTTGAACGGTACCTAAAGACGAACGATAACTGCGTTTACGAATACCCAGTAAAGTTAGCCAAACGATAATTACAGTGCCTAGTGTCCCTAAGGTATATCCCTGCCATGTACCACCATTAGCAGGATTGTCCGAACTCATATAAATGGCAATGCAAATAATACCCAACACCAAGGCAAGCTTGCCGTAAATCGTGTTGTTGAATAACAGAATATTCTTATTCAGGGCCACGTTATTGCACCTTCAAAATATCAATAAACTGATCGGGAGAGATGCGCTTTGCCGCACCCGTTGGACACGATCGAACACACGCAGGGCCACCCGAAAGGTCTTTGCATGAATCACACTTAACGGCTTTTTTACCCTGCGACTCGGCCTGTCTTTTTTTATCGATGGGCTTTTCCCCCGGACGACTGCCCAGACCAAAAAACATCCATGACCAAATACTGGTTTCTTCTCGCTCTGGGTACGCCATGTGGATCACGTCATACACACAGTTGCTTTCGCAGTTACCACAACCAATGCAGGTGTCATCGATAAACACTTCACCACTTGGCGCACGATGAATGGCATTGGCCGGGCAATCTTTCATGCAGTGCGGGCTTTCACAATGACGACATGCCACCGGCACCTGTATATCAGCAAAGCCAACACCGGCTTTGCGATTTAGGCGCGAAATTCCACCGTGCGTTTCAGCACAAGCCACTTCGCAGTTGTCACAACCCACACACAATTTAGTATCAATCACCAAGGCATTGGTCGCTTCACCAAGGCCTTGATCCATTAAGAAGGAAACGCGGTTATTACGTTGGTTATAGGTCTGGACATCGGTATTAGTGAGTAGACGCTGCGCGGCTGCTTCTTCAACTTTGGCGCGGCCTACTTCGTCTTGAGCGAATAGGGCATTAAGCGCATCTTGGGATAATTCAATTGTCTCAACCTGACTGACCGCTATTGCCGATTCATGCCGCAGCGGGCTGCCCAACAGAGCCATTTCGCCGATCACTTGAGCTGTTTTTGCCTGACTCAAACTGATCGGTACGCCGCCAATATTTTTCTGCAAATTCACGGTGCCGCTTCGAATTAAAAAGAGCTTGTCGCCGTATTCGCCCTCTTTATAAAGAACATCGCCTTTAACATAGCGATTGAGTTTGGCGACATGGGCAATTTGACGAATATCAAAGACGTTACCGCGCGGCGCAAAGAAGCCTTGCAGCGCCCGGGTAATAAACACCCAGTCGATACCCAAACGAATTTCGTCGTTCGAGTTCACCAGTTTCAGCATGGTACGACGTGGGGTTTCTAGAATAATGCAGTCTTTTTTAGCGATGGCGTCGCCGTTACGAGGACGACCCGAAATCAGACTCATCTCACCAAAAAACTGGCCGGGGCCTAAGGTAAAGGTCAGGTGTTTACCTTCTTTATTTTTCACCCGAATGTCGACTTCACCTTCAAGAATGGTATAGAAGGTATTTGAATATTCTTCGTTTCTAAACAGAAAATCGCCTTCTTTCACGGCAATAGAAGGGCGTAAACGACCACGAGTATCATTACGAACCAGCTGATCCAACGAGCTTTGTGCTTGCGCCATTTCCTCTTGAGGGAAACTGACGTGCAGATCACTTTCATTCAGTAGTTCGCGCAGCAGTAGAGCGTTCATTTGCTGAAACATAGGAATCTGGCGCTGCAGTAATTCAATCACCTCTTCAACATCACGATGATAAGGCAGCAGGGCAAATCGAGCGGCTAGTAACTCGTGATCAACTGGGCGAATGTTATTGCCCAAAATAAACTCAATCACGTCGTAACCTTGGTTCATCGCCTGCTTAATCAGCGGATAACCAGCCAAGGCACCAATAATATATAAACCCGGTACGTTAGATTCGTATTTAGAAGACAGCACAGGAATGGCATCCTGCTTATCACTCGGAAAGGTAATGCCACACTTTTCAACAAAACTACGGGGAGCAATCGCACCCAACCGGCCAATTACGCGGTGACAGCTGATGGTTTTTAGGCCATCAGGTGTTTTCAAATCGATCTGTAATTTGCAACCTTCTTCGTTGTACTCTCGCACCTCTCCAACATTGGCGTCGTAGATACAAGAGAAATCCAGCCGTTTGTTGTTGATCGCGGCCAGTACGTTGTTGAGGTTGCCTTCTTTAGCACGCGAGAATTCCGAACGACGGTTAACAATATAGACTTTGTTGTTACGTGCGAGTGCCAAGGCGTTTTCGATAGCGGCGTCACCGGCACCAATCACCACAATGGTTTGTTCGTTAAATTCATCGGGGTCTGACAAGGTATAAGCAACGTCGGGGAGGTCTTCACCAGCAACACCGAGCTTACGCGGGTTGCCCTGCAAGCCAATACCTAAAATCACATATTCAGCGGCAATCGTCTCGCCACTTTTCAAGTTAATCGTGAAGTCTCCTTGGCTGCCATCGACCCCGACAACTTCGGCGTTGTAGCGAATGTTAACCTTGGATTCTTCAACACCACGATTCCATTCATCGAGAATGCGTTCGCGCGTATTAATTTCAAAATTGAGGTCACTGCGCAAATCAATGAAACTAGGCTCAGCCATCACATGCTTGCCTTTTTGGTATTCATCAATCGTTTTCGATATGCGCGAGAAGCCTTCTAGTAGGATGTAGCTCGGCTCGGTACGGCCAGCTTGCTGATCGTGGTACGCCGCTCGGGCTGCAGCACTAAGTCCGGCAGGGCCTGAGCCAATAATAACAATATGGTATTTGCTCATGTAAAACTCCAAGCCCTGTGAGGTTATTGTTATTATTAAGGATTTTGCTCTAAGTGCTTATCGCACTTACACTTTAATTGTAATGTCGTGTAAAGCCACAAAAAGCGTAGGCTAACAAAGGACGCTATAAGCGTCTACTGATTAAAGCTTTTGGCACCAATGGCCGCAGAGCGCGGTGGTGGCTGGCGTTCAGGTTAACGCCGAGGCTTTTTCTTAAATGCAGACGCCGCTGCTAGAGGAATAGTGACAGCCAGCCAAATAACTAATGAGGTAATAAAGTACGACCAGTGCATTTCTTCAAACACACTTGACTGAAATACGATCTGGAATACAGAGAAGAACGCCATCCCACCGAAGTAAAACATGCCGTAGACCAACCAACGAGGTAGCGCACTAGACCCTCCACCTACCACTCTTCTTGCTAAACGAATGGATTGATCAAGGAAGAAATACAGCCCCACGACAGTAACCACGAGCGCGACCGCATGGCGTAAGTAAGGCCCCCAGTAGCCGTCTTGAGTAGGACTATCAAGGACATCGCCACCAGAATATAAAGAGTATAAACCACTGGCTATGGTGAATAAGCCGGTAAGAATAGTGAGGTAATCGGCAAAGGCCGTTCGGTAAACTATTGTCATGTCGCCACGCTGTGTTTGGTCTTTTGTGCTCGATGCACCGACCTATTACTGTTATCAGCGTGACATTACCTGAGTTAGCGCGGCAGCACCAGAATACTGACGGCCATTCCAACAGCCGGTATGGCTTGTTAATACACCCTTAGTGCAAATAGTCGGAGGTAGGTTGTAATTGCGAAGGCTGCTGTTCTAGGCGTGCATTGGCTTTTTCTTTGCTGCCAAAGGCAACATTACGCAGCACCGCCAAGCTTTCAACAGTAAAGAGGTGTTCAGCTTCTTGTTCTAAGCGATCAAGAACATGGCTAAATAAAAAATGGCTGGTGTTTGCCTGTGCAGAATTACGCAACGCATGCATCATTTCAATGGCCGTATCAACATATCGCTGCTGAGTGCGCTGCCCCGGCTTTTGAATGAGCATAATCTCTGACATCTCAAGGGCGTTGCCATAGTAAAGTACGGCGTGATCCCAGCTTAATCTGGCCATTGCGGCACGCCCCGCCATCCTCGTTTTACGGAAACTCGGTAATAGCTCAGTCGGGTGCTCCACCAACCAATTACGATGTTTTTTACACATGTACTTCATTTTGCTTCCGCCCTTGGTATCGAGTTGAGGTTAAGCCGCAGCCGCGCTTTCATATTCGTTAACGATTTGACGAATCCAATCACTCACTCGTTTGTCGGTTAATTCGAACTGTTGATCTTCATCAATTGCGAGGCCACAAAACAAAGTTTTATCCTCATTTAGCGCGCGTGATGCTTCAAACTCATACCCATCGGTCGGCCAATAGCCGATCAAGCTAGCACCCGTGGGTTCTAGTTTTTCTTGTAGCCATCCCATCGCATCCACAAAAAAATCACCGTAGCCAAACTGATCTCCTAGCCCGAATAGAGCAACCATTTTTCCGTTTAAATCTGCGAGCACAAGCGCGTCTTCAAAGTCTTCCCAGTCGGCCTGAATACCACCAAAATCCCAGGTTGGAATGCCCATAATGGCAAGGTCAAACTCAGCAATAGCCTCTGGACTGATGTCGGTAACGTTAATCATCTCTGCCACTACGTCGTAATTTTCTAACTCAGTCATGATTTTTTCAGCGACGTCTTCAGTGTTACCTGTATCGGTACCAAAAATAACACCTACTCGAGATGTAGAGAGAGAGACTGCTGACATAATGATTCCTTGATGACCAAAATTACTTAATGCGAATCATTATCATTATATTTAATAAAAATTCAACCAATAATCGATAAGGATTATCAGGGAGCATCCAACCAACCACGATTAACAGACAGGAACAGTCAGCAATGGGGGGATATCCTTCAAGAGTCAGGAACAAGGATCACGCGTAAAGGAGCGAACCAGATACCAAAAAGAGAAAAGAGAAAAGAGAAAAGAGAAACGGTAAGCGGAGAGTGACACTAACGTTGAGACTATCGCGGCGATATCAAGATATATCACCGCATCACAACATCAGTGCCAAATTGATCAGTGGCCCAAAGCCAGCTGGAAATGTTCGCAAGCTAAGGTTTCGTCACCCTCAGCCAACATCACTTTACCCATCTCGGCATGCAGCTCAGGCAAGCCTTTGATTTTAAGGCCGGTCTGTAGGTATTCACGTGCTTTTTCAAGATTATTCACACGCAGCGCCAAGCGGCCAATCGTTAGTAGGAGTACCGGATCATTGGGGCGCTCTTTTAGGTTTTGCTCGGCAAACAGCAATTGCTTGCTGGCATCATCGCCTTTAATTCGGCCATATTGTTCAACCAAATCATCGTGCCACGAGCTCTTTAAGCCTTCACGCAACGCTTCTTCGGCTTTGGCTTCTTGATCGGTCTCTAGCAGTAACTCAACGTAGGCTGCCATCACTTGCTGAGTGTAGCGAACATCCCGTGACAAGCCATTAAAGGTGCTCACCAACTCTTTACCTGCATTGCTATGACGCGCTCGGTCTAGCAGTTGCAGTGCGACGTTTTCTTCCAACGTTTTTAAATCGTCCGCTGGAATTTTGGTCGCTTTACGCAATGTCGGAAGTAAATCATTCAATGCCACCCAATCTTTCAACTCTTGCAGTGTTTTTACCAGCAACTTAAGCACGTAAGCATGACGCGGGTGTTTTTCTCGCAGGCTTAACAATACAGCCAGTGCCTGTTCGTTTTGATGACGTGATTGCAGCAATTGAACGTGAGTAATACCCACGGCAAGTTCAGAACCTTTGGTGCTTAGGCTCGCTTCTTTGAGCCATTCGTCCGTCGCTTCTTCTTTGCCTTGCTCGTAGGCCGCGCGGGCCGCTGCAAGATAGTTAATCAAGGGCTGATCAGCATCTTTGGCGCTGCTGGTTAAGTTACGCTCAGCACGACGCCATTGGCCTTGTGCTAGCGATAACAATCCACGTGTGGTTTGACGACGTGCCCGCAGGCTACGACGGCGCTGACGCCATTCGTTAAAACGACGATCGCTGCCAAGCAACACTAACAACGAACGAACAACGATATAAATAGCAAACAAGGCAACAGCCGCGAGTAACAAGAACATCCACAAGCTGGTTTCCAGCGTGTAGACATCAAAGCTCAGCATGACGTAGCCAGCATCAATGTAGATAAATGCACCCGCGCTTATGCCAACGATGGCGGTTAAGATCAGTAAGAAAACGATCAGTCTCATGCCTCACCCTCCGCTTGCGCTGGGGCTGCTTCCTCTTTCTTTTGTACTTTAGGTTGTGCTTTTACTGGAGCCGCTGAATTAACGCTTCCACGACGCTGCTCTTCAACCAATTTTTGCAACAGAATTAAAGACTTTGTGACGTCTGGGCGCTCTGGTGAAACATCCCAAGCGGCCAGTTGAGCCAAAGCTGCGCGGGCTGCACGGGTGCGCTCATCTTCCATCACGAGGTATTGATCTAACCACTCTTGAACACGACCAAGGCTGTGCGTGTAGAGTTCGGTTTGTTCGCGCAATAACGCTACCTGCGCCTGCTCAAGCATCAAGTGCATGTTTTGCTGAAGGTAGTACTGCTGATCTGGCGTCAAAGGAGCTGCGATTGGTGCGTCACGCTCGCGGATACGCACCATGCGAGTGACGTTGTCTTTCACGGTAAACCAAGCGTTCCAGTACCAAGTTTGCTCTTCCAGAACACGTGGCTCTTCTTCAACAGCGACATCAGGAATCAGCTTTTCAGGCATCCAAGGCAAGCTTGTTACTTGTTCTTGCAGGGCTTGTAAGCGGAAGATCGCACCAACACGATCGACTGCTGGCACAGCACGCAGCGCCATTAATTCGCGGGCGATTTGCGCACGTACTTTATCTAAACGCGGGTTGCGAGTTTCAATCAGTACGTTATCCGCCGCCGTTAACATGCTAACCGCGCCGTCCCAATCACGCTCCAACTCAAGACGTTGATTGGCTAAACGTAGCAGGTACTCAGCTTCTGCTAACAACCAATCCTGACGCTCGGCCCCCGGAAGCTTACCTAAGCGCTCGCTGTTATGAGCTACTTGCTCGGCCAATGTCAGTGAGGTTTCATTTAAGGCTTCGGCACGCTTCATTAATGCATTTTCACGAGCATTGCTCGCTTCAATTTTTTGCAGCGCGGTGCCTAAACGGTCTTTAAGAACAGCAGATTCCGCCGTGGCACTCTGATTCTGCTGCCAAACAATCCAGCCAGCAAAGCCGGCCATCAGGAACAGGATGATGATTAGGATCAGATTGATCCAGGAAAGTGCGTTAGAGGCGCCCTTATCCTTCTTTTCCTTACCTATTGGTGCAGATGGTGCGGAGTTTTTTTGTTCATTACTCACTGCTGGCTTCCTTATAATATGGCCATTCAGGCAAAAATTATCGTGCTGCGGCTAACCACGCGCGCAGACTGTGCAAAGTATCTTCATTACGGGCACTCGCTGCAACTATCACGTCGCGATACCCCTGCTCTCGGGCGTAAGTAGCCACTCGCTCACTGGGAACCAAAAGTGCCGTTATTCTATCTTTTAAGTTGCTAACCTGTTGTTCGGCAATGTCCAGCGCCTGTCCACTGCTCAGTATCAGCAAAGGACTTCCTGTTAGGGTGCTATCCCAGTCGGTCTGCGACCAATCAATCTGGCGACGTTCGTATAACTCGGCGTAATCGACGTGTGCATCGCGCTGTCGCAATACCGACGCTAAGGTTTCGCGTCCTCCGACACCCCGCCAGATTAGAATCTTCTCTTGTTCAATGTTTTGCAGTGAAGGCAGTTCCAGCACACCTTCACTATCAAAACGCGACTCCGGCATTTCAGGCTCAAGGCCACCAGCTCGCATAACTTCAACTGTGGTTGGCCCAACGCCATACCAACGAATACCTACTGGGTATTGAGGCCAGTAATCATCAAGCCAAGTTAAACCGCATTCTGCCGCATTGCGGCTAATGGCGATAACAGCATCGTAACGATCAATATCTAATATTTTACGCCGCGCTGCATTGGCTGCTATCGAGCCATCGTCGTCAAATGAGTGAATATCAATTAACGGATGATGGCGTACCTCATTGCTCAATTCAGATGCCTGCGCCAACAACTCATCGGCTTGGCCACTTGGCCGCGTCACAATAATGGGCCGCTCTGACTTAGCGGTCATCTACTTAACTTCGAATCCGTAAACGGCAGTGAGGATATCACCTGCACCTTGGGCCAACAGGTCTTCAGCGGCCTTAATGCCCATAGCTTCGCCATCGACGGCTAGGCCGCTGGTTTCTGTACGTAAGATTTGCTTACCATCCACGCTGCCCACCAGCCCACGTAGCCACAAAGCATCACCAACACGTTCGGCGTAACACGCAATTGGTACCTGACATCCACCTTGTAAGCGACGATTCAATGCACGTTCGGCTAAGACACAGCTCGCTGTCACTTCGTCATGCAGTGGTTGAAGTAAGTTCTGGATATCAGTATCACCGGTGCGCCACTCGATACCTAATGCGCCTTGGCCACCAGCGGGTAATGATTCTTCCGCCGGCATAAATGCCGCAATGCGATCGTCCATTTCCATCCGCAGCAGTCCCGCAGACGCAAGAATAATGGCATCAAATTCACCCGCGTCCATCTTACCCAAACGCGTCTGCACGTTACCACGCAAACTATTAATCACAAGATCCGGGCGCTGTTGCTGCACCTGACATTGGCGACGCAAACTAGAAGTGCCAACGATAGCGCCTTCAGGCATCTCAGCGATGCTTTTGTATTTGTTCGAAACAAACGCATCTAAGGGATTTTCGCGTTCACAAATCACACCCAGCTCTAGCCCTTCCGGAAATTCCATCGGCACGTCTTTCATGGAGTGCACGGCGATGTCTGCACGCCCATCCAGCATCGCGGCTTCCAGCTCTTTAACAAATAAACCTTTGCCACCGATCTTCGCCAGAGGCACATCAAGAATTTTGTCCCCCTGGGTGGTAAAGGTAACAAGCTCAACCACTAAGCCAGGATGCAACGCTTCTAAGCGAGCTTTGATGTGTTCAGCCTGCCACATAGCAAGCGGGCTTTTGCGCGTGGCGATGCGCAGCGTCGACGGAGTAGGCATGAGAATCCTTACGATTGAGAGCGGTACTTAACAATATTTGCGCGAATGATAACGGAAATGGCGCGAGCGGTCGCGTTTAGGCTGGAATATGGCATTGAAAATGGGGGATTTAGACCCCTTTAATAAATCGCTTAACACCCGCCACATGCCGACGACTGACCGGAAGAGGATCATCTAATCCTTTAAGGCAAAGTATCGCCCCCTCGTCGGTATTTTCTATACCAGAAATACGATCAACCGCCACCAACGTACTGCGATGTATACGTAAGAAATGTTGAGGGAACTCTTCTTCGAGCTGCTTCAGTGAATCATCAATCAGGGTTTCGCCATCGAGATGATGCACGCTAACGTACTTTTGATCAGCACTAAAGTAGATAACATTTTCTACCGGAATCAAGGTTAACCCTTGGGCTGTTTTGGCACTAATATGGGTACGAGCAGAGGCTTCGGGGCTAGCGGCACTGCGCTCAAGGCGTTCGATCGCACGGCACAAAGCGCGGGCGAGGTCTTCTTTACGAATAGGCTTGAGCAGGTAATCCGCAGCATTCACCCGAAACGCCGAGACGGCATGGTCATCGTACGCAGTGCAAAAGATTATCACAGGCGGCTTCTTTAACTCAGCAATTCGCTCTGCCGCTTGCAAGCCATCAAGGCCCGGCATTTGAATATCAAGCAATACCACATCGGCGTTAAATTGCTGCAACCAAGAGACCGCTGCCGCACCATCTCCAGCTTCGGCAATGCAAGTGAAGTCAGCGTGTTCAAGCATTAAACGCTTTAGGCGTTCGCGCGCTAATGGCTCATCATCAACAACAAGCACTCGATAACTCACGCATTTTCTCCAGAGGCTGGAAGAAGTAAGCGCGCTTCGTAACTAGATCCCATATCGTTCACCTCCAACCCCGTGTTCTGAACAAAATGCGCGTCTAATCGCGCTCGTATATTTTGATGAGCAATTCGATTGCCACCAGTATTGCTACTTTTGGCAGCCTTACTATTCGTAATGACGATTTCCCAACCAGTGGATACAGAGCGCATCGCTATTCGAATATTACCCGCTTCCACCACAGGTTGTATGCCGTGGTACACCGCGTTTTCAAGCAAGGGCTGTAAGATTAATTGTGGCACCTGCAAATCCGGCAAGCTGTGAGGCAGATCCCACTCTACTTGCAAACGCTCACCAAGGCGGGTTTGTTCAATATCCAAATAACCCCGGCCCAACTCAAACTCTTCTTTTAATGACGAAGTAGCATCCGCACCTTTCAGTACCGCCCGAAACAATTGAGCTAGCTCCATCAGCATGTGTTCGGCTCTCTCAGGATCAATCACAATCAGAGAGGCGACTGTATTCAGGGTGTTAAAAAAGAAATGCGGACGAATATTGGCCTGCAAGGCCGCTAGCCGCGAGCGCAGTTCTGCTTGGGTCTGTAAGCGCCACTGGCTTTGCACATAGAAATAACGCAGGGCCATGGACGAGAAAATCGCACTCACCAGCTGATTGCGCGCAACCCATAGCCAGTTGGTTTCGAGCTGACCGCTGGGCAAAAGTATATCTCCCAACAAACCAATGGCTAACGTGATCACCTGAATCACCAACATTGCGACGAGCGATGCAACCACGATAGAAACCCCAGCCAACACCACTCGAAGCTGGCACAACACCGCCACAGACACCAACGCAATCCACTGCACAAACAAGGACACTAAACCAAAACGCGTCCAAGAAAAGTTGGCAATACCACTCTCCACAAGCGTCAATGCCATAACGAGAGCTTCGCTAACAATCAGCAGCACTAAAATGGCCCGGGCATTGCACAAGTCCGGCAGGAAAAATCCTTCTAGCAATCTGTCTTTGTTGTCTTTCACATGCAGCTCCGGGAGGCAGTTAAAGTAAGTCTCACCGCTTCAACCCTGTGATGTAAAGCCTTTGCAGAACAGAACGGAAAGAAGGCCGAGCAGAAGAACCGGTGGAATTCGACGGCATAAGTAGGAACCCGCCTCTGCAGAAGGTATAATCTGCGCCGTTTTTCATCATCTATTTGCGAGGTTCATCATGTCTGATCAATCCACCAATGCTTCTTGGGGTGGCCGTTTCTCGGAAGCGACCGACGCCTTTGTTGCCCGCTACACAGCATCTGTGGATTTCGATCGCCGCATGTACCGCCAAGATATTCAGGGATCGGTTGCTCACGCAACTATGCTCTGCAAGGTTGGCGTGTTAACCGAGCAAGAACGCGAAGACATCATTCAGGGCCTAAAAGAAGTGCAAGCCGACATCGAAAACGGCACCTTCGAGTGGTCGGTCGCGTTAGAAGATGTGCACATGAACATCGAAGCCGCCCTCACTGCCAAAATCGGTATCACAGGTAAGAAGCTTCATACTGGCCGTTCACGTAACGACCAAGTGGCCACCGATATTCGCTTGTATATGCGTGAAGAAATCGACCACATCAGTGCTGAGCTGACACGCCTCCAAGAAGGCTTGGTCGGTCTTGCTGAAAAAGAAGCAGACACCGTTATGCCGGGATTTACGCACCTGCAAACAGCACAGCCTGTGACCTTTGGTCATCACCTGCTGGCATGGAACGAAATGCTAGAGCGTGACTTTGCGCGCCTACAAGATTGTCGTAAGCGTACCAATCAGTTACCTCTAGGGGCGGCTGCTCTTGCGGGAACGACTTACCCAATCGACCGTCATTACACCGCTGAACTATTGGGTTTTGAAGCCCCGACTGAAAACAGCCTAGATTCGGTATCTGACCGTGACTTCGCTATCGAATTCACTGCGGCAGCGTCTATCATCATGATGCATATGTCGCGCTTCTCTGAAGAGCTGGTGCTTTGGGCCTCGGCGCAATTCCGCTTTGTTGATCTGCCAGATCGCTTTTGTACTGGGTCGTCGATCATGCCGCAGAAAAAAAACCCCGACGTACCTGAGTTGGTTCGCGGTAAAACCGGCCGTGTATATGGCCACATGATCAGCCTGCTCACATTAATGAAGTCACAGCCGCTGGCGTATAACAAAGACAATCAAGAAGACAAAGAACCGTTATTCGACACGGTCGATACACTGCGCGACAGCCTGCGCGCTTTCGCCGATATGGTGCCGCATTTGATGGCTCGCAAAGAAGACATGCGCGAAGCCGCCATGCGTGGATTCTCCACCGCTACCGACCTTGCTGATTACGTGGTCGGCAAAGGTATTGCCTTCCGTGATGCGCATGAAATTGTTGGTAAAGCAGTGGCCTACGGCCTAGAAACGGGTAAAGACCTAAGCGAAATGACACTCGAAGAGCTGAAGCAGTTTTCGAACGAAATCACTGCCGACGTGTTTGATATTCTGACCCTTGAAGGCTCAGTGGCTGCCCGCGACCATATTGGTGGCACCGCACCGAATCAAGTTCGTGCCGCGGCGGGTCGTGCCAAAGTGAGACTGACAGAGCGATAACACACGTTTCTTATTATGCTGCTTCGTCATCACTGATGATTGCGGCATAATGCTTACGGCTTCCGGATTGAAGCTGTATCGCATTAGGAGTAGGAAATGAAATCGTTAATCTCTGCAGCCATTGCTGCCACGTTTATCACCGCAGCACCTGCATTTGCCAAGGAAATGCCGAAAGGCAGTGTCGACATTGGTGGAGCATCTGGCTTATCTGTTGGAACCAATATCGTCAGTGCTGATAACACCGACACAGTTAAAACCTCTACCAACACTCTGTTAATCAATAGCCGCTATTACTTCCAAAAGAACATTGCTCTGAGCTTTGGCTTTGTTCGCTCGGACATTGATATTGAAGTAAATGACGATAACTTAGGCAGTACAACGACTCTGCTAACACCCGGGCTATCTTTTAATAAATCGTTAAACGATGACGTTAGTCTGAATTTTGGCGCAGGCTTTCTTATCGCTCATACACGTCAATCTGTGAATGACAGTGCCGGTAGCGCAAAAGGAAAAGGGATCCAGCTGAATGTCGAGTTACAAAAATTCATCAGTGAGCGCACTAGTTTAAACATTGGCGGTCAACTAAATAAATATCGCGTAAAAAATGAAGTTAACGAAACAACCGCAAACATAACCGACCGTTTATTTAACGTCGGCGTTTCCTTTCACTTTGGTCAATAAGTCTACGTGATGAGTGTCGGTGTTAACGGCGGCGAAACCAGCCCGGCACGTTATTCACCGACACAAATCGAAACACCAATACCGCGTGAACAAGGCCAATAATCGCGCCCATGCCGGTTTGCCCCTGCGCCATCAGATCCCATACCAAAACTGGCAAGGTGATCACTGGGAACCAAGCGAAGTAACGAAAGAAGATTCGCTCGAAGCGGGTGGTGGGTAACTCTTGGCGTTCGGCAGTCATGTTGTCTCCGGAAACAAATCTAAACAACCTTAAGCTAACCCGTATCACTGTGTATTGGCATTAGCTTAAAGTCTAAGGTCTTATAGGGGATAAAGAATCAGAAGGGCTATACCCGGCTGACATCCACAGAAACGGTCATACCTGGATTACGCCCACCACCAAAAATCACGCCCTTGAGCGGCGTGACATCGTTAAAATCACGCCCCCACGAGGTAATGATATGCTGTTCGCCCGCGAGACAGTTGTTGGTTGGATCAAACTCTACCCAGCCTTCGCCCGGTGAAAATACCGACAACCACGCGTGCGTCGCATCGACCCCCACCATCTTCTCTTCACCCGGTGGCGGTAAAGTTTCAAGATAGCCCGACACATATTTAGCGGCATAGCCCATGGCACGCAAACAACCGATCTGAAGGTGCGCAAAGTCTTGGCAAACACCTTTACGGTTTTTCATTACATCGGCAATCGGCGTGGCAATGGTGGTGGATAACGGCGAGTAGG
>OLHV01000046.1_pt1 | contig 80303 bp, 73 predicted proteins | sample 1609391 | NCBI WGS metagenome assembly OLHV01 (sample SAMN05416805, study PRJEB24817) | seawater metagenome | isolation source: Sea water | place: Canada:Atlantic | collected 2013-07 | reverse complement strand
GCGAAGCAGGGGGATGGGCCGTCCGCCCGGGGGACGCAGTCCACCAAAGAGGGCAGCAATTCTCGCGATTAAGATAAAGACCGCCCACGGTAGTGGCTACTACTTCAAACACCACAAACAAAACCCACAAAAAAAGGGCCGCAGCCCTTTTATTAACGACGAGCTTTTATCAAAAGAACAGCTTAGCCAACTCATCACCCGGCTCTTCTGCCCGCATAAACGTCTCCCCCACCAAAAACGCATTCACATTACGCGCACGCATGGCGTCCACATCATCTCGACCTAATATCCCACTTTCTGTCACCAATAAGCGATCATCAGGGACGTAAGGCAGCAGTCCATAGGTGGTTTCAAGGGTGAGATCAAAGGTGTGCAAATTACGATTATTAATACCCACCAAAGGCGTATTCATCGTCAGTGCAGTTTCCAGCTCTTCACCGTCATGCACTTCCACCAGAACGTCCATACCCAACTCGTGGGCAATACCTTCAAGATCTTGCAGTTGCATTTTGCTTAATGCCGAGACGATCAATAAAACGCAATCTGCATTGATGCTTCGCGCTTCGTAAATCTGATAAGGGTCAACCAAAAAATCTTTACGGATAACCGGCAGCCCACAAGCTTTGCGCGCCGCTTGTAGGTAATCTTCATGACCTTGAAAATAGTCTCGGTCGGTCAGTACTGACAAGCATGCCGCCCCGCCCTTCTCATATGAAACAGCAATTTCTTCCGGAACAAAATGTTCACGCAGTACGCCTTTTGATGGCGATGCTTTTTTAATCTCGGCAATTACCGCCGGTAATCCCGCATCAACCTTGGCTTTCATTGCTCGATAAAATCCGCGCAGCTCAGCGTTATCCATATCCAATGCACGCGCTTTTATTTCATTTAACGGCAGTGTCTTACTGCGCTGTGCAACTTCAACCGCTTTGGTGTCGATGATTTTTTTAAGAATTGTAGGGGTATTCATTATTTATCCCGCACTCAATGAGCACTGTCTTCGGCAAGCAGTCCGGAGAAGCTTACTAGTTCATTCAATTTCTCTAACGCTAGGCCAGAACAAATAGCATCGTCTGCCATGGCCACGCCAGATTTTAAGGTGTCGGTTAAGTTCGCTGCGTAAATTGCGGCACCCGCATTAAGCGCTAATATATCCGCCGCTTTACGGCCCGCTTCTGTTTCGCGTTTACCTAGTGCATCTTTTATTAAAGCTAAGCTCGCTTGCGGGCTGTCCACATCCAAACCATCGAGGGATTGAGCTTCGATGCCTAGTTCGTCCGGAGTTATAACGTAATCGGTAATCTCGCCATTTTTTAGTTCAGATACCGTGGTAGGGCCAGCTAAGCTAATTTCATCCAACCCTTCATTGCCATGAACCACTAATATGTGGCCAGCACCAAGGCGCTGTAACACTTCAGCAATAGGACGAACAAGTGCCGCCGTAAAGACACCGATCACTTGGTTTTCAACGCCCGCCGGATTAGTCATAGGGCCAAGAATATTAAAGATGGTGCGTAGCCCTAACGATTTACGCGGGCCTATCGCGTGTTTCATTGCGCTATGGTGTGAAGGCGCAAACATAAAGCCCACCCCTAACTCTTTAATACAACGCGCGACTTGCTCAGGCGTTAACGATAAATTCACCCCTGCCGCTTCTAAAAGGTCAGCACTGCCCGAGCTAGACGAGACACCACGGTTACCATGTTTTGCGACGGTTCCGCCCGCCGCTGCAACCACAAAAGACGACGCCGTAGATACGTTAAATAAATTCGCGCCATCGCCGCCCGTACCAACGATATCCACCGCATGTTCTGAATCGATTTTCACACCCGAGGCTAGCTCACGCATCACAGTAACTGCACCAACGATTTCATCAATGGTTTCGCTTTTCATACGCATCGCAATCAGAAACGCGCCGATTTGAGCATCGTCACACTGCCCCGTCATGATTTGCTGCATCACGTCTTTCATTTCGTCCGTCGTGAGATGACCACCGTCTACAATGCGAGTAAGTGCTGCTTTAATATCCATGTGTTTTACCTCAATCTCGATTTAAAGGCGTGTCTAAAAAGTTCTTAAGCAAGGCATGACCGTGCTCAGTTAGAATCGATTCAGGATGAAATTGCACCCCTTCAATCGCTAAGGTTTTATGACGTAAGCCCATGATTTCTTCAACACTACCATCGGGGTTTTCCGTCCATGCCGTCATTTCTAGGCAATCCGGCAAGTGTTGTTTATCAACGACCAAGGAGTGGTAACGCGTCGCCTTGTAAGGATCGGGAAGATCTTTAAATACACCCACATCAGCGTGATGTATGTCTGACGTTTTTCCGTGCATGACTTGCCCAGCACGTACTATTTTTCCACCAAATACTTGGCCAATACTTTGATGCCCTAAACAAATACCCAGTATTGGTAATTTACCTGAGAAGTGTCGAATAGCATCCATTGAGATACCCGCTTCGTTCGGTGTACACGGCCCCGGAGAAATCACTAAACGCTCAGGGTTTAAGGCTTCAATCTCTTCTAGGGTTATTTCGTCGTTACGAACCACTTTGACTTCAGCGCCAAGTTCAGTGAAGTACTGAACCACGTTGTAGGTAAAGGAGTCATAATTATCAATCATTAATAGCATAATATACTCCTCAGTGGTCTAGCCCGGCGGCAGCCATTGCTACAGCGCGGAACATGGCTCGGCCTTTATTCATGGTTTCTTTCCATTCAAGTCTTGGCACTGAATCAGCGACCACCCCAGCGCCCGCCTGTATATTTAAAATACCGTCTTTAATGACTGCGGTACGGATCGCTATCGCGGTATCCATATTGCCATTCCAACTTAAATACCCCACTGCACCGCCGTAAACACCACGTTTGGTGGATTCGAATTCGTCAATGATTTCCATGGCACGGATTTTCGGTGCGCCACTTAATGTTCCGGCCGGATGAACCGCACGCAGTACGTCCATGGCGGTGGTGCCGTCTTTCACTTTACCGGTGACGTTTGAAACGATATGCATCACATGACTATAACGTTCAACCACCATTTGATCGGTGAGTTTTACTTCGCCGGACTTAGCAATTCGGCCCACGTCATTACGGCCTAAATCAATCAACATTAAATGCTCGGCAATTTCTTTGGGATCAGATAAAAGCTCTTCTTCAAGGGCTTTATCTTCTTCTGGCGTTTTTCCGCGATAACGTGTACCCGCAATCGGGCGTACAGTCACTTCACCATCTTCCAAACGCGCTAAAATTTCAGGCGACGAACCGACAATATGAAAATCACCTAAATTCATACAGTACATATACGGCGAAGGATTTAATGTTCGCAATGCACGATAAACATCCACGGGATTACCGTCATAAGGTACCTGCATACGCTGAGAAATTACGCATTGCATAACATCACCAGACAGCACGTATTCTTTTATTTGGCTAACGGCATCCATAAATTTTTCTTCGCCATAGCACGAGCGAAAGTCTTCTTCTTGAATTTCTTTGCCACCATGAGGACGGCCAATTTCACCTTGGTAAGGTGCACGTAACTGCTCGCGTAATTCATCCAAGCGTGCTTCCGCTTTATTGAGCGCATTATCCACCTCAGGGTTTGCCATGACGATCAAATGCAACTTGCCACTGAGGTTATCGAATACCACCACCTCTTCAGACACCATTAACAAAATATCCGGCGTGCCAATTTCATCAGGGGGGCAGGAGTCTTTTAATTTCGGCTCAATATAACGCACGGTGTCATAGCCAAAATACCCAACTAAACCACCATCAAATTTTGGGAGATGCTCAAACTCCGGGACTTTAAAGCTCTGCTGGTAGTTTTCAACATACGCAAGAGGATCTTCAACGTCCTGGGTACTCACTACTTCACCGTTAATCAGGTGCGATACGGTGTGGCCGGAAATTGAAATAACTTCACGGGCGGGTAAGCCGATCATAGAGTATCGGCCCCATTTCTCTCCGCCTTGAACTGATTCAAATAAGTAGGTGTACGGCTGATCAGCGAGCTTCAGGTACGTCGTTAACGGGGTGTCGAGGTCGGCGAGCACTTGGCGAGCGACCGGAATACGGTTGTAACCTTGCTGATGCAAAGCAGCAAATTCTTGCGGAGTCATAAGGAACCTTCAGATTGTTAGACGCAATGATACCAGAACGGTGAGTTAAGCTGCGTTAACACCATCGACAGGCCAGAAGCTGACCTTTTTGTTGCGGGCGGTTGTATTGAAAAAACACCGCGGACTCCGTAGGGAAAACTAGTAGAAACTGAAATATAACCAGAACTGACGCTGTCAGCAAGTCAGAAGAGAAAGTTGTGTGCGCAATTACACCTCGCGCCAGTCGAGCACTGGCCAGCCACGCTGTGAAGCCGCTGCTGTTAGTTGTGGATTGGGGTTCAGTACTACGGGCTGGCCAACGGCTTCGAGCAAAGGAAGATCAGCGTGGCTGTCAGAGTAAAAAGCGCTGTCCGTTAAAGTTAATCCGGACGCAGCCAAATACTCGGTCGCTAAACTAACTTTTCCTGAGCCGTAACACAGAGGCTTAGCTAAACCTTGAATGCGCTCACCTTCAACAATAAACGTATTACTAATCACGTCGTCGATGCCTAATTCCCGGCTGTAAGCACGGGCAACTACTTCATCTGCGCCAGTAATCATTACAATACGTGACCCTTGACGTTGATATGCAAATAATAAGGACGCCGCCTGAGGGTATATATGCAACTGCCCGCGATCAGCAAAGAAGTGCTCCACCGAAGTTTGGTACTCAGCTAACGTCATTCCCCGAGTACGAGTGCGGTAATAATTAGAGAGCCGGGAATGCGTCACTCGCCCTTTTTTATAAGCACGATAGAGTGACAATATGGCCAGCGCACCTTCGACCATCGCCCAACGATCACGACGTATGCGCCAGCGCAGCCATAAGCTATTGGCGTCTTTATTGATCAGACTGTCGTCTAAATCAAAAAACACCACAGGGACGTCGTAAACTCTCATGTGCTCTCCAGAGGCCAGTTGTTAGCAGGCTACCACACTCCTCTACCGATACCGATTGAAACACCCATCAATAGAGAATCTGCCTGACAATTGTTACCTATGACAAACACCGAGCATTGATCGCTCAACATGCAGCCCTCCGCCCAGACAGAAACTAACCACCTGATTTATAAGCATAATTTCAATTCAACACCAAAAATCTCATTACATTGATAAAGAATAAAAAGTTTAAATTTGCGAACCATTACATATAACAACCGATTTTTAATTGACCTCAGAATTAGCGAGCGTAACGTAAATAGTCCACCCTGATAGTGTGCAACAGCCTAAACGCATCAAGACAGCTGAAGCACATTCGGATTTGATTGAGGAGTAGATATGAAAGGTTTAGAAATTAGTTTTCGCGACATCGAACATTCTGACGCTATCGAATTCCAGATTCGCGAGAAAGCTCAAAAGCTAACCTCCATGTACGAAGAGATCACAGGCATTCGTGCCGTTGTTGGTTTACCGCATAATCACAGTCAAAAAGGACACGTCGCGCATGTATCACTAGAAGTAGGCATGCCGGGAGAAACCGTCGCCATTACTCATGACCAACACGATAATCACGAACGAGAGAATATGTACGTAGCGCTACGAGATGCGTTTGATAAAGCGCAACGTAAGGTCGGGAAGATTCACAAAAAACGCATTGATACTAAGCGCCGAGTTCACTAAACAGTATTCATAAATTGAATCACAAAAATGGGAGCCACTGGCTCCCATTTTTGTAGGTACAATATTGATTACACTGCATTATTCAAAGGGGCTTTACAGTTTGCCACTCAGTAACACTTGCAATAACCCCGGGCGCGAAAGATCCGCGTAAAGGCTAGCTAACTCTTCCGGAGATTCATTAAAATCTTCACGAATCCATCGAACGATCACGGCAAATGAAGCACCTGCCAAGTAATCTATCACGTAGTGAATGCGGCTATTGCTGCTAATCGTCAGCTTATGCGCTTCAATATAACGTTCAATGGTACGGCCTACGTAGGTTTTAAATTCGTTCAACAAAATCGCTTCTACGTCAGGCGCCACCAACAAGCGTGCAACATCCGCGTGTAACTGCCACTGACGGAACATGAGCACAGCAATCTCAGGATCAACGTTCGGCGAGCGCGTGAGAATAGGATCAATTTGCTCGGCAAACTCAAGAAACATCTGCTCGATGTAATAACGCAACAAATCATCTTTTGACCGAAAATGCAGATAGAAGGTTGGGCGTGCGACACCTGAGTGCTCGCAGATGTGCGCCACTGACAACTTACCGTATGGCTGTTCAGCCATCAGCTTAAGCAGCGTATTTACTAATAGACGACGCGAACGCTCTACACGTTTATCTAGCTCTTTAGCAGCAGCCACAGTATCTCCCTGAATTCGCTCAAATATACAAATCGGCCTAAGTGTACATGAACTATTTAAAACAAAGAATGCCTAGTTAACCCAATATCACCGATAAACGACACTTTAAGAATCATAAGCACAAAAAAGCCGCCCGAAGGCGGCTTTTTATAACAAGTACTCTCTAACGACTTACGCCGTTTCGAACAGATCTTGATCTAATTCAAACAACGGCTCAGCGCCACCTTTCACGGCAGCCGTCAAACCAATGTAACGCGGCAAGATACGCTTAGTGTAGAAGCGTGCTGTAGCGACTTTGGCGCGGTAGAAGTCATCAGACGTTTTTGGCAATGCAACCACCGCCATTTTTGCCCACATGTAAGCAAACGCGGTGTAGCCGAATACGTGCAAGTACTCAAGCGATGCAGCACCAATTTCATTCGGGTTAGATTGCGCACTGTCAATCACCCACTGGGTCAGATCGTTTAGGTTTTCTAACGCGGCTTTCAAAGGTTCGATGAACTCAGCAGCGGCTTCGTTATCTGCCTGAGAGGCGATAAAGTCGTTGATGTCTTGCTCAAATACGCGGAAGAATGCACCGTTAGTACCGGCAATCTTACGTCCCATCAAATCAAGTGCTTGAATACCGTTGGTACCTTCATAAATCTGGGTAATACGGATATCACGTACGTGCTGCTCTTGGCCCCACTCACGAACAAAACCATGGCCGCCGAATACCTGCTGACCAGCAATCGTACACTCAAGGCCTACGTCGCTCATGAAAGCTTTAGCCACTGGTGTTAGCAAAGCCACCATAGTTTCAGCGTGCTTACGCTCTTCTTCGTTATCGCTGAACTTAGACTTATCTAACCATGCTGCAACGTAGGTAGAGAATGCACGACCACCTTCATTGAATGAACGCATTGTCATCAGCATACGACGCACGTCGGGATGCACGATGATTGGATCAGCTTCTTTCTCTTTCGCAACGGCCCCCGTTGGAGCACGACTCTGAGTACGATCCAAAGCGTAGGCGACGGCATTTTGGTACGAATTTTCAGAGATACCTAAGCCCTGAATACCCACACCCAGACGTTCGTAGTTCATCATAGTGAACATGCACGCAAGGCCTTTATTTTCTTCACCTACTAGCCAGCCTTTCGCGCCATCGAAATTCATTACACAGGTCGCTGAACCTTTGATACCCATTTTGTGTTCGATAGAACCACACGTCACTGGGTTACGCTCGCCCAGAGAACCGTCATCATTCACAATGAACTTAGGTACTAGAAACAGTGAAATACCTTTTGGGCCAGCCGGTGCATCAGGAAGCTTCGCCAACACGAGGTGAATAATGTTATCCGCCATGTCGTGGTCGCCCCAAGTGATAAAGATCTTGGTGCCTGATACGTCGTATGAACCATCAGCGTTAGGGACCGCCTTAGTGCGAATAATACCCAGATCAGTACCGGCGTGAGGCTCGGTCAAATCCATTGCACCAGACCATTCGCCGGAGTACATATTCGGCAGGTATTTTTCTTTCAATTCTTGTGAGCCGTGAGCGTTCAAAGACAAACACGCACCTGCAGTCAGCATAGGGGCAAGACCAAACGCCATGTTCGCGCCCTGAACCATTTCTTCAACTTGGGCTACCAATGTTTTAGGCATACCCATACCACCGAAATCAGGGTGACCACCCAGACCATTCAAGCCCGCTTCAACGTATGTTTTGTAGGCGTCTTTGAAGCCCGGAGCCGCAGTTACTTCACCGTCTTTCCATGTTGAGGAGTGCTCATCGCCGTCGCGGTTAATTGGCGCTAATACTTGGCTCGCAATTTTTCCACACTCATCCAAAATGGCTTCAGCAGTTTCCATGTCGACAGCGCCCTCAAGACCGGCAAGTGACGACCACAATTTGTCTGCTTCAAAAACTTCGTTTAAAACAAAACGCATATCTCGCAGCGGAGCTTTGTACTCTGGCATAGTTCACCTCGTAATTAGGGGCAGTGCTAACTGATTGGTAAATCAGTAGCTGAATTTGTTCGTCGGGATCGTCCGACGATTAAGTAAGATTGTTTTAACGCAGAAAAACCGCGCTAGGCGCGGTTTTTCTTTTTAACAGTCAGAATCAGAATGCGAAGTGTTCTTCGGCTAGATCCATCACTGTATCGGCACCTGCAAGCATCGATGCTGCATGGCCTTTAGTACGAGGCAAAACGCGACCGAAGTAGAACTTCGCCGTGGTCATTTTCGCTTTGTAGAAGTCTTCTTCAGTCGTGCCGTTCGCCAATGCGTCTTGAGACACTTTAGCCATACGAGCCCACAAGAAGGCTAGCACTGCATAACCTGAGTACATCAAGTAATCAACCGAAGCAGAACCAACTTCTTCACGATCCTTCATTGCCGCCATACCGACTTTCATCGTCAAGTCAGCCCACTCTTTATTGATTTCAGCCAATGGCTTGATCAAATGAGCCAGTTCTTCATTGCCTTCTTCAGCCTGACAGAACTTGTGAACGATCTTGGTGAAGTTACGCAGTGATGCGCCTTGAGTCATCAGTACTTTACGACCCAGTAGATCAAGTGCCTGAATGCCGGTAGTGCCTTCATAGATACAAGCAATCTTGGTATCACGTACCATTTGCTCCATACCCCATTCAGCGATAAAGCCGTGACCACCAAATACCTGAACACCTAAGTTGGTCGCTTCGTAACCGCTTTCAGTTAGGAATGCTTTTGCGATTGGCGTTAAGAAACCTAATAGTTCATCAGCTTCTTTACGCGCTTCTTCAGTTTCGCCTTTGTGAACGATATCGTTCTGCTGTGCCGCTAGGTATACCAGTGCACGGCCACCTTCAGCGAAAGATTTCTGAGTCAGCAACATACGACGAACATCAGGGTGAACAATGATTGGATCAGCCGCTTTTTCTGGTGCTTTAGGGCCAGTCAACGAACGCATCGCAAGACGGTCTTTCGCGTAGGCTAGTGCGCCCTGGAAAGAACCTTCTGCAGCAGACGCACCCTGAAGCGCAGTACCGATACGAGCCGTGTTCATAAAGGTGAACATGCAGTTCAGGCCTTTATTTTCAGGGCCGATCAACCAACCTTTGGCGCCATCAAAATTCATAACGCAAGTAGAGTTACCGTGAATACCCATTTTGTGTTCGATAGAACCACAAATTAGCGTGTTCTTTTCGCCTGGAGTACCGTCTTCATTTGGCAAAAACTTAGGAACGATAAACAGTGAGATACCTTTCGTACCCGCTGGAGCGCCCGGAAGACGTGCAAGAACGATGTGTACGATGTTCTCTGACATGTCGTGCTCGCCAGCAGAGATAAAGATCTTAGAACCTGTGATCGCGTAAGAACCGTCAGCATTCGCTTCCGCCTTAGACTTCAAAGTACCAAGATCAGAACCACAATGTGACTCAGTCAGACACATAGTGCCGGTCCACTCACCTGATACCAGCTTGCTTAGGTAAACGTGCTTTTGCTCGTCTGTCCCGTGAATGTCTAGCGTGTTCATCGCACCGTGTGACAAGCCTGGGTACATACCCCAAGACCAGTTTGCAGTACCAACCATTTCAGAAACAACCGTACCCAGTGACTCAGGTAAACCTTGGCCGCCGTGTGCTTCGTCATGCGCCAGTGAAGGCCAGCCGCCTTCAACATACTTAGCGTACGCTTCTTTAAAACCTGTTGGCGTGGTAACAGAACCGTCATCATGACGAGTACAACCTTCAATATCACCCACACGATTCAGCGGAGAAAGCTCTTGTTCACAAAACTTTGCGCCTTCAGCAATGATGGCATCAACCATGTCAGGGGTAGCAATCTCTGCGTATGCAGGCAGGCTGGCGTAGTGGCCTGGCATGTCTAGCAATTCGTCCATTACGAACTTAATGTCACGAAGGGGAGCTTTATACTCTGGCATTGGGATGACCTCGTTGCCGTTATTTATTTTCTGCAGCTAATGCCGCGTTTAATGGTTCGGCGCATGTTTATGTCGACCGAACATAGTTTTTGAACCGAGGATAAAAGCCCGATTCAAACAAGTGTTTGAAACATACGTTCGCCTAAGCTTAATGTCAAGTCTTGGCGGCCCGTGACACGGCGTATTTACTGAGTAAAGAAGGGGAATTCATACGGGTAAGCGAACAAAGGTAAAAACGAGCCAATCAGGCAATATCGTCGAGTATACTGCCCGCTGAAGGCGTTTGCGGAGCACTAATCCTGAGTAGCGTCTCATTAATTTGCCGTAGCCGTGCATTGTATTCGGCAAATTCTTCCGCCACCGAAATAAAGACGTCGTTGTCTTCATCAGAGTCGCTACCCTCTTTGTTCGCGTCTTCTTGTCTTCGAGCCTCTTCAAGCTCGATGCTAAATCTCTCACGCTGGTCTTCGCTCGATTTAGCGTCTGCCAACAAGGCATCACGTTGCTGATTGGCTAAGTCCGCTTGAGCTTCTGTCATTTTTTGCGTGGCCATGGCGGCTACCTGGCGATCTTGAGCTGAAGGCTCCGCCGGAGCAAGGGCTGCACGACGCACTCTGGCCATCTTATCAATGGTTGCCTGTGGATCACCGGGTACGTCACTGACATCGATACTCACTTCACCAGAGACAGCATAACGAGCACCATCGGGGCCTTGTGTAAAGCTGTAGGATGCAGCACCAGCAAGCTCGCCACCCACGGAAGCGTGTGCTTGCTCGTGAGTACGAACCTCTAAGTCACGAGCTGCTAACTCTCGAAGCAACTCATCATCTTTCACTTCGGAAGTATCAGCCAGCGACTTAGAACGCCCTTCCTCGCTAATAAAGACATCATCGGTATTATCAACCAACGCGCTTGATGAAGGCTTAACAATGTCTGTAGAGCGAGAAGGAGTAGGTGCTGAGTTAAGTTCAAGTCCAGTGGCTTTCGAGCCTGATGACACAGCACGCGAATCCACTGAAGACGTGAGGGATGAGCTACTTAACGAGCTATTTGATGAACTCGCATGGGCAACATGGACGGACGTAGACGGCACTTGCATAAAGGTTCCACAAACACCGTCATTAAGCTTCTATGTCTATCAGGCTACCGAGTTGCTTATCCTCGGCCTGAATGACTTTAGCGTTAGCATCAACGGCTTGTTGACCTTGCTTCATATCTGTCATGGAAGAAGCAAGACTCGCCGCTCCTTCAACCGGACGTTCGGTCGATGCGCCTGCAACATCTTGCGCTGCACGCTGCACTTGTTCAGTACCTTGCGACACGCCATAACTGGCTGTGGTAAATGCCGAACCCGCAGTTGATCCTATATTCATAGCAACCTCGATTGATTCACGCGAATCTGTTTAATATTTAACCAATTAATATTTAAACAACATAGAAACAAAAACGCCATCCTGATTGGGATGGCGTTTAGACTGATTCGCTATAAAAAGATTCTTACTGAGCAGTCTGCGCAGAAGCGTCATAAAACATAGCATCAGATGCCATTGGTTGCGCCAGAATCTCGTCTAACTCACGAGGGGCTTTAGTGACGTGATGATCAGAGTTAATACCGAGTTTACGGAATAAGTCTTGGTCTTTATTTGCCGCTGGGTTTGGCGTCGTCAGCAAACATTCACCGTAGAAGATCGAATTGGCACCAGCAAAGAAGCACATGGCTTGCATTTCTTCTGACATCTCTTCACGACCCGCACTCAAACGCACGTGAGATTTCGGCATCATGATACGTGCAACCGCAATGGTACGTATGAAATCAAGCGGATCAAGATCACCTTCACTCTCAAGCGGAGTACCTTCTACTTTAACCAACTGATTAATCGGCACAGAATCCGGATGCGCAGGAAGGTTTGCCAATTGTACCAACAAACCGGCACGGTCTTTTTGGGATTCGCCCATGCCTAAAATACCACCGGAACACACTTTCATGCCCGCATTACGCACATTAGCCAAGGTATTCAAGCGGTCAGAATAGGTACGAGTAGTAATGATGTCACCATAGTACTCTGGCGACGTATCTAGGTTGTGATTGTAGTAATCCAAACCCGCTTCAGCCAAAGCATCTGCTTTTTCATCATCCAGCATGCCTAAGGTCATGCACGTCTCGAGGCCAATCTCTTTTACGCCTTTGACCATCGCTAACACGTACGGCATGTCTTTCGCGCGTGGTGAACGCCATGCAGCGCCCATGCAAAAACGATCTGAGCCTGCCGCTTTAGCCGCCTTTGCCTTTTCGATCACGGCTTCGACTTCCATCAGCTTTTCTTTTTCAAGCTTAGTGTCGTAACGAGCTGACTGAGGACAGTAAGCGCAATCTTCTGGGCAAGCGCCTGTTTTAATCGATAATAAGGTACTGACTTGAACGGCATTTGGATCGAAGTTTTCACGATGAACTGTCTGTGCGCGAAATAACAAATCATTGAACGGCATATTTAGAAGGCTGGCGACTTCTTCAACGGTCCAATCGTGGCGCATGTCACTAGGGTTGTGAGCGGCAGACATCATGGTTTAACCTCAGTAAAAGAATGTTAATAGCTACTTAATCTAACTACAGGATGATAAGGATGCCCATGGACTGGTCAACCTTCAGTAAACTCAAAGACAACTACAGTATGTTTTTTGATCATATGTATACCTGTGAGTTATGCCTTGAGGCAACGTCCGACAAAATAGGGATCTGTACCTCGTGCCAGTACGATTTGCCCTATTCCGGCTTGAGCTGCCCTCAATGCAGCGAACCATGTACAAGTGAGGGTCGTTGTGGCGACTGTCAGAAGAAGCCACCCAGTTTTGATTACAGCCATTGCAGCTTACTTTATTACCATCCAGTACCGCATTGGCTGCATCGCTGCAAAGACAAGCCCGACCTACGCCTCGCCAAACGCTTTGCTCAGCTAATGTTTGACGCTGCGCCTATATTCACCGTACCACCTGATTTCCTGACCTACATCCCAACAACGCGACGACGCTTATTCACAAGGGGGTTTAACCTCAGTGAAGAGTTATGCCAGCAATTAGGGACTCAATTAAATATTCCTATTCTTCGTAACGCCCTCCACAAATCGCGTCATACCGAACAACGACGAGCAACGGCTCAAGAGCGCCGACGTCGGGATACCGGCCTACGGTCAACGAACAAAGATTTATCTGGGCAGCACATACTGATCATTGATGATGTCATGACCACGGGAGGGACGTTGCAACAAGCCGCAGCGCTTCTTAAATCACAAGGAGCAAGCACCGTTGGATCCTGGTGTTTAGCTCGCACACCCAAACCTATCTGAGGCTGTGGAATACAGGCATAATGTAAAAAAATTCGAGAACATTATGTCTACTCATCCCTACTCGGCGTTAACACACGAAGTCATCATGGATGCGATTGAATCCATCGGCTTTCTTTGTGACGCACGTATCCTTGCTTTAAACAGTTACGAAAACCGCGTTTATCAGGTGGGTATTGAAGACAAAGACCCACTGATTGCAAAGTTCTATCGCCCTGCTCGTTGGAGTCGCGACGCCATTTTGGAAGAACATGCTTTTCTGCTTGAGTTAGAGCAAGAAGACGTTCCTGTCATCGCCCCAATGACGATAAATAACGAAACCTTGTTTACCTATGAAGGTTTTTATTTTGCGCTCTTCCCTCGCAGAGGGGGGCATGCTCCCGAATTAAGCAGCGATGATGACCTAGAATTAATCGGGCGCTGGCTGGGCAGACTGCACAATATAGGCGCCTCGAAACCTTTTAAGCACCGTCCAGTTTTAACTGGCAATGACGATATTTTAATCGCGTCAGAAACGGTGTTGCGCAGCGGACAATTACCGGACGATTATAAAAACGTCTACGAGTCATTAATCAGAGACATTACCGCACACACTTCCAGGGTCGATATATCTCAGCATCCAGATCTTCGTTTGCATGGCGACCTCCACATCGGAAATTTAATTCTTCGCGACGACAATTTATACATAGTGGACTTCGATGATTGCGTTCAAGGGCCAGCCATGCAAGACATCTGGATGTTACTTAGCGGCAGTAAAGAGGAACATCGGCAACAATTAATGGTCATAGCAGAAGGTTATGAAATGTTTAGGCCATTCCCTGCAAATGAATTATCACTTGTGGAAACCTTATGTACGCGTCGCATTGTGCGTCATGCCGCTTGGTTAGCTCAGCGCTGGGAAGATCCAGCATTCCCTGAAGCTTTCCCTTGGTTTGGTAGTCACAACTACTGGTCTGAACATATTTTGGCATTGCGCGAACAACTTGGTTCTCTGCAAGAAGAGCCGGTAACCTTACCCCGATTTTAAATACAGGAGTTTGATATGAAGAAGTACTTACTACCCGTCATTTTAACGGCCGCGACCGCAAGCGCGATGGCAGACGACTCTCCTTTAAAAGACAGGCTGTATGTTGGTGCTAACTTAAGCCATAACACCATTGACTCACCGTTTGGTGGTGATGATGTCGATGCTGGCGGCTACTCGATCTTTACAGGTCTTAAATTTGATAACTCTATTGAAGGGCTCACTACGTCCGCAGAATTAGGTTACAGCGATACCAAAGACTTTTTTGATAGCAATGGCGACGCTGATATTAATGGCGTTTGGGTCGCAGGGGTTGCAGAAAAAACACTGCCAGAAATTGATCCACGAGTATCCGCATTGGCACGAATTGGTTTAGATCTGGGTGATGATGACGGTATTTTGTTAGGGGCAGGCTTAGGGTTTCATGCAACAGAGATGTTGTCGCTACGTGCCGAATTTATTAATAAAGATGCGTCCAGTGTGTATCAAATCGGTGCCGTTTTTAATTTCTAAATATCGTCTAATTAAATTTAAAACGTACTTACCGTTTTATTGATTAAAAAAATGCCCAGCAAGTGCTGGGCATTTTTTATCAGATCTCAAATAACAATCGATAACTGACGCTAAAGAAATCAACATCGCTGGATAAGCGGTTGAACATTAATTCTATGCGTTCAGCGTCGTTAACTTGATAGTCAGCACCTAAGCCAAAGCCCATTACTATCTCATCTGAATCATCAACTTGAAGCCCTTTCTCTGATGACATATCAATATCGCTGCCCAGTGCTTCAACCTGCAATGCCCAGCCGCCCGCGCGCGCAAATGACGGACGATACTGTAACGCCAAAGACGTCGCGCGATAACTGATACGCGCTGTATTGATGCTAGCATCGCCAAGGTTCAGATAAGACAGAGTCAAACCGAGCTCATCATTCAGGTGAGCTGCGACGTTACTCATCTAAATTGAAGAGATTTTAGTACTAAGAAACTCGCAATCGCCCGGCTGGGCTAACTTAGAAATAATACGCCTCTTAACTGTATGGGAGGATGATAGATAACTGAGTTTACGATGTATAAAAAGCCGGCAAAAAAAATCCCCGACCTTAGGTCGAGGATCTTTAAACAGGTAAACTAAATAGCAGTTTCCTGCTCAGTACTTAGCTAATACGAATCAACGAACACCGCCACGGCGTAACGCCGCTGGAGTGTAATCAGAATAAGTACGCTCGAAATCGTACTCGTACCCACCTTTTTCTTCGTTATCCAAACCCAATGCCAAGTATCGGCCTGAGTTCAAATCATAAAGCGTTTCAATGGCATACCAAGGCACTTTCTGATCGTAGTAATACACATTGTGAGACTCCGCGACACGCCATAACTCACCACGACCATCGTAATGATCGATCTCAGTTGCCTGCCATGTATCTTCATCAATGTAGAATACACGTTTTGCGTATACATGACGGCTGCCCTCTTTCAAAGTCCCCGTCACTTTCCATACACGGTGTAACTCATAACGAGTTAGATCTTGGTTAATATGACCGGCTTTGATGATGTCATCGTATTTAAGGTCATTATCTTTAAGCTTGTAAGAGTTGTATGGAATGTAAATTTCCATTTTACCATCAAGCTCCCAATCGTAGCGATCAGGCGAGCCATTAAACATATCGAAGTTATCGGCAGTACGTAAACCGTCAGATGCTGTACCAGGACCGTCATAAGCAACCTGCGGCGCACGACGCACACGACGCTGACCCGCATTATAAACCCAGGCTTTACGAGGCTCTTTTACTTGATCCAATGTTTCGTGAACCAAGAGTACGTTACCTGCTAAACGTGCAGGCGACAGGACATCTTGTTTAAAGTAAAAAAGCACGTTGTTGTCTTTTTCCGAATCGTAATCCGTTAACTTATTACGGAACGTGAACTCATCTTTAAAACGGACAACGGTATAATCGCCATTGACTTGCGGAGTCACCTGACCAATCACACGGTTCACCGAACCACCACGGTAGCGTGTCACGTGATTCCAAATAACTTCAACCCCTGTTTGAGGAAAAGGAAACGCAACCCCTTGCTCAAAATTTGAAATGCCATTTCCGTTATTCAACAACTCAGACTCAACCGCATTTTTCTTCGTCGCGTCGTAAACTTCCTGAGGATACGCAGCACTTCGGCGTGTCTCATACACAGGCATACGATAAGTATCAGGATACTTAGCAAACATGGCTTTCTGACCATCGGTCAAATTCGCTGCGTATTCTTTGTAGTTTGCACCGGTAATCACAAACTTGGGTTTATCAGCTGCAAACGGATCAGCCATTTTACCGTTTGCATCAACGCTTCCAGAACCCTCTGGGATTCCACCCAACCATGCAGGAATATTCCCCTGCGCTTCTTTTACCGCACCAACTGGGGTGAATTCAGTCCCCAGTTTTGCAGCTTGCTCAGGTGAAACACCAGCCTGCGCTGAACCTATCATCGCAGAGAGTGCCAAAGCGGCACTCCATACTTTGTATTGTTTATTCAACATATTCAAACCTCTATAAATCTATTCTGACCACTTGGCTCAGAAGGAATATTTAGCTGACAGACTGATATTGTCGCGATCTTTCAACTGGTTGTATTTACCGCCAGAGAAGTTGGTATAGGCGATATCTACGGACGTCTGGTTCAGATACAAGAACGACACACCCAGACCAACAGTTAAGCGATCATCAACAAACTGAGTTCCTGGCTCTGCACCATTCCCCTTGTCATAAGCTAGAGACAAGGTAGGTGTCATGTTTACGCCAGAAAAAGCGTCATTATATGTAAGGCCTGCACGCATACGTACGCCACCAGCCAGTTTGGTGGTGTAACCATCGTCAGTACAGTAGTCAGGATTAGCATTGGCAGCTGAGCCTCCGTCAACACAGAAATTGGTGTCACCACCATTTGCCCAAACACCGTCGTTATTACCGATACCGTAAGCACCAGAACGACCGTAACGAGCGTCATCCGTGTCCGGTAAGTCAGGGATGTAAGAAACACCCACCTCACCAACAACCGCTAAGCGATCCGCACCAAGGATACGATCAAAGAACATAATGTAGGTCGATTGAGCCTGCCAGATATCAAAGTTGTCATACCCTTTACCTAGCTCACCGTACAAATTACTTGCTCCACCCTTTTCTTCTGCACGCTGTTGGTACAGACGACTATAAGGCGCGCCGTTACCGGCAAGAATAAGTTCAAATGCGTTCCATTGAACTGGAGCATCGGGTTTGTAACTTAACTCACCCGAGAAAGACGCACCGGACTCCGTGCTACGAGCAAAGGAGATACCGGCAATCTGAATATCTTCAGGGTAGGAGATTTGATACAGCGGACGATACGTGTCGTACGTCGCATCAGCATTCACTTGCATGTTTGGTGTACCAGTTAACACCCCACTGCCATCTTGGTTGGTAATAACACCGTTAATGTACGGCAAACGGCTGTGGATATTCATGTAGTAGAAACCAAATTCCGTATCACCCAGAGATTCCGCATACCAGCGCACAGCAGCACCGTACTGACCAGAGTCAGAAGGATCGTCATCCGCAATACGCTCAGTGACTGGAGCAACCCGGCTTGATAACGGCACACCTGCATCTAATTCGAGATCCCGGAACTCTAGAATAGCGCGTTCATCGGCCGTACCGCCAAGAATCACCGGGCCACAACCATCCGCAACAAAATCTACGGTAGAGAAGAAAGTTCCGCATGGGTCACTGCGCGTGTTCTCCCACTCCAGCTGATAGAAGGCTTCCAAGGTGACAGAACCCGTTAAACCAATAGAGGTATAAAACATATTGACGGGAAGTAGGCCTTCTTTTAGCTCTGCACCCGGCTTACGGAACGCAGAAGCATCAACAGGGTTCACACTGTTTACACCACCTTGGATAAAGGTGCTTTCACCCCAACTCAATACTTGGCGACCTAAGCGCAAACTTACCGGAATATTTTGAATGTCGTAGTCAGCCCAGACAAACGCATCCAGTAACTCGGCACCGGCACCCGCAGCATCCTTAGTCGCATCATTCAGCGGTTTAAAGTCTGTCTCTTGATCCATAATGGCGTGATCATAGTAAGCACGAGCACGGAAGAAACCACCGTAATTACGGTAGCTAATTTCCATATCACCACTCCACTTAAAGACGTTGGTATACACATCTCCAGAGCTGTAATTTAGCGTACCGTCATCGTAGTTATACGAACCTGCTTCACCCGTAAGGCCTGCAGCGGGACCATTTCCGCCCATAATTTGGCCGGAATCACGATCGTCAACACGCCAGCCAATACCATAACCAATGGTATTAGCGAGCTGAACATTAACGTCACCAAAATTGTATTCAAGAGCATTAGCCGCTGATACAGAGCCGGCTAAAGCCAGCGCCAGCGGAGTTTTCTTAAATAGCTGATAAATTGCTTTATTCATGATTATTATTCTCCGCAGAATCAGTTAGTTGTTTCAAGAACCGACGTATCTTCAACAATAAAACCTTGCTGATCGCCCGGCAGTGACTGCAGCTGGGTAGCTCCGTAAGGGTCAAAGAACGTCACAACTTGCTGGAATATTTCTGCAAACACTTCTTGTGGATCAGCCGATGAGAATGTTGAGTGAGTGCCTAAAGCAACGCGCACATTCGCTCGAACAATTTCGTCATTGGCAGCATTCGGGAAGTAGTACTTAGGATCAGCGTTAATAGCGCCACCTAGCTCCGCAGTCTCTTTCGTGACTAGGTCTGTAATCCCCATTTCAGCAACCAAAGGATCAGTACCTGCGAGGAACGACACGGAAGTGTCCAGCGTAGCAGTCTCAGCATTATTAGGAACAACCTGATCCGAAGTCTCGTCGTCATTCCCCTCGACACCAACGTCTTCATAGACAAGCACCGGAAGATCCGTAGTATTCGCCGCAAAGTTAATCGGATCAGCAGAATCTAGCATCGCTTGAAATACAGAGAAGAACTTCTCCATGCTATCAGAGCCTTGAGTAACACCCTTAGCTGCTAAGCCAGCAATGATTCTAGGGCCTATTGATGGGCTATTTTCGAGCAACTTAACCACGCCACCACCAGGATTACCCAGTGCAGCTGCTTGTACTGTATTTAGGTTGGAGTTGTAAGCCTGCACAGAAGCATTGTTATTGACCGCCAAGAACGTGGTACCCACAATGCCACCCAAAGAGTGACCAATGAAATACACTTTCGCAGGGTCTAGATCGTCCGCTGTACCGTCTGCATTGATATCCATATCGCCAATAGAAGCATTCAGATTCAACATATCCAAGACTGTCTGACGAATCGCATCACGAGTACGAGCAAACTCACTGAGGTTAATGTAAAGATCACCCGACTCACCTACAGACGATGCGGTCACCGCATTACTGTCGGCATCAAGCGCACCTTGGAACACCATCGCTACGTTTGATCCGTCAGCCGCTTTACCCACGTTATTGTGACGTTCAGCCAACGTTGCTAATGGATAACTTTCATCCATAACTCCAGCAACACCAGCAACGGCTGCTGCAAATGGGCTATTCGCGGCAGTAGCCGGTTCAGCAGGGTTATATTCGCTTGAAACCTGCTCAACGTTCAAGAAACGCAAACTATTGGCTTCACCACCACTCAACGGAGCAATACCATGCATAGCGTGATCGATCGCGACCATAGCAATACAACCTTGCGCTAATGCATTACCTACCAAAATACCGGCACTTCGATCAACCGTAATACCGTGTTGGTAAATCACCACAGGCCAACCATCGTCTGGCTTACCTGCTGGTTCAGAACCACCCGGGTCACAATCTGATTTAGGAATAGTCGCCATCACTGGAACAACAACATCACCTAGCTTATTTGCAAACGGGAAGCGCCAAGTTACGTTAATTGTCTCTTTATCGGCATCCAGAGGCGCACCTTCTAAACCAAGCGCCAAAGCTGCGTTATTACTGCCTCCCCAGCTGCCTAAGTCAGAATCTGCAACGCCCGCTTCAGACAGCGGTAAGAAGTTTGGAATGCTTAGGCCACCTTGATAGATCGCACCACCAGATGACAACTCGGCAACTTTTGCTGCCACTGCAGCATCAATAGTCGCTTCATCGGCATCAGGCAAAGCAGCCTCAAAATCAGGACGTACAGCAGAAGCCAAGAAGGTGTCGTAAGGCACAGCAACGGCCATTGTTGCACCATCTGATGTGATCGGTGTATAGGTACGTGACTGTGGTTTATCGACCACTGCATCAATACCAGCTCCGCTACCATCAGAGATTGCGGTTATTAAGCCTTGATAATAAAACGGGCTTAATGACTCCGTCGATTTCAATACAGGACGAATAGTTGCCCCATCTGTCGTCGGTAACGTACCTGGTGTGTTTGTATTTATTGATACCGCAACCTGACCAGCGATGGTGTCTAAGGTACCTGAAGCTGTTGCGTCAGCGACCGCCTGACTTCCATCAGCAGCCAATACTTGCGCAACGACTTTAGCCGAAATAGCGGCTTCAGCAGCTGCGACACTGGTAATTTGTGTTTTAACAAACGTCCCCGGTGCCGCCATGGCATGAAGAACATCCGTCGTACCGGTCGTGGTAAAGGCATAACTCAGAATAATATTATCTTGAGTAACAGAGCCTTGGGTGGCTCCATTCAAGAAGGCACCCGCTAACGACTCCCAACCTTGAACTGCATCACGAACCGGTTGCAGTGTTGGCGCTGGTAACTCTAAATCACCAGACACTAAGTCATACTCAGCCGATGGGCCGACGTCAATTCCGCTGGCACTCTCAAGTCCATCCGTTAACACAACCAAGTACTTAGTTTTAGGATCTAGAGGTGTTTTAGGTAAAATCTGAATAGCATGAGTAGCACCATCATCCAACGTCACGTACTTAGCGACATATCCAGAAGTAGGAACAGGCTGAACACTCGCAAATGGCGATGAGCCGCCGTTAGCTATGATGGTCGTAATATCCAATGCATCAATAGCAGCGTTATCTTCCGAGTTTTTCAACTTCACAAGAAACACGGTCTGACCAGCAACAACAGTATCGCTATCAAGCGCACCGTTGAACTTAATATAAGTCGCAGCAGACGTAGAGAAGCCATCCAATTTATTAATAGCTGTCGTTACTGGCGGCGTCGTGTCGCTCGTATTCGCCGTACCATCGGTTGCTGAAGCGTCAGCAAATAGCAGATCAATAGCGACAGGAAGATTAGCACTACCTGCAGAAAAAATAGGGGCTATGCGAGAAGGCGTAGAACCAGTTGAGCCAGCAGTGACTGCTGAAGTATCAACGGAATAATCGCCACCAGTGTTACAGCCTGCTAAACCCGCCGCTGTTGCAGCAATGGCCAGACTGAGTAGGGTCTTCTTCACCATACATGTACCTGTTTATGAGTTTTTATGGTTATCAGATAGTCCTGAGGAAGTTAGGACTTCCACTAAGATAACCTGACTATAATCCCGCCGACTCATACCCTCATCACTCGAAAGTATGATTCCGTGGTCCATGCGACGACATTTTGTATCTGATCGTAATCAAACATAGTCCAATTTTTGAGACCTACCAAACCCTTGACCTGTGATTTACACAGGGCTTGGCATAGAATAGGCGACCTTTTTAAACAAACTCACTGCAGGAGATTCCTATGTCGAACCAGGATTCCGTCGTAATCGTTGCTGGCGCCCGTACACCTATGGGTGGTTTTATGGGCAGTTTGAGCACTGTCTCAGCGCCAGAACTTGGCGCTATCGCTATCGCCGAGGCGGTTAAACGCGCCGGTCTACAGCCAGCCGATGTTCAAGAAGTCATCATGGGTAATGTTCTGTCTGCAGGCCTACGCCAAGGCCCTGCTCGTCAAGCAATGCGCCAGGCTGGTTTACCCGATTCAACGGGTGCGACCACGATTAACAAACTGTGCGGTTCAGGCATGAAAGCCACCATGATGGCCCATGACGCCATCAAAGCGGGCTCTGTTGATGTGGCCGTCGCTGGCGGCATGGAGTCTATGTCAAAAGCCCCTTACCTTCTTGAGAACGCACGCGGTGGTTACCGCATGGGTCATGGCGATCAAGCGAAAGATCACATGTTTTTTGACGGCCTTGAAGATGCTGAAACCGGCAAACTCATGGGTGCCTTCGCCCAAGAAATGGCGGACAGCAAAAGCTACACTCGTGAGCAAATGGACAACTACGCGATTCGCTCACTGAATCGTGCAAAAGACGCTATTGATAAAGGTTTGAACACCGCAGAGATCGTTGCCGTTACGGTAAAATCTCGTCGTGGCGAAACTCTCGTGGAACAAGACGAGCAACCTCACAACGCCAATATCGAGAAAATTCCGTCACTGCGCCCTGCATTCAGTAAAACGGGAACCATTACCGCCGCTAACGCTTCTTCAATTTCTGATGGCGCATCTGCTCTCGTATTGATGAGCGAATCAGCCGCGAAAGCAAAAGGCGCACAGCCCATTGCTCGTATCGTTGCTCATAGCACGCAATCACAGCACCCGTCTGAGTTTACTGTGGCACCGTGTGGCGCGATTGAAACCTTGTTAGCTAAAGCAGGCTGGAGCAAAGATGACGTTGACCTGTTCGAAATCAACGAAGCCTTCGCCATGGTTGCCATGATGCCTATTGATGCTCTTGGTCTTGATGCTGAGAAAGTGAACATCTACGGCGGCGCATGTGCACAAGGCCACCCGGTAGGTTCTACAGGTTCGCGTTTGATCGTGACCCTAATGAACGCACTGAAAAACACCGGCGGTAAGAAAGGTATTGCTGCTTTGTGTATTGGTGGTGGTGAAGCCACAGCCGTTGCGATTGAAATGATCTAATCATTCTATAGCGCACAAAAAAGTTGGTGACTAAGCACTGCTGTCGCACAGTTTGGAGTGATGTACGTTACTCCAAACTGTTTAATTTATTTAAGGTTCAGTTCTTAAATTAAGTTCTCAAATTCAACTCCCTTTCGGGGCTTCGCCCACGGCCCCATGCAAGGAGAGGTATCTCCTTACGATCCTCTCTTCTCGGCGCATCCGGCTTCATCCAGCCAACGGCAGTCATTGTTTTGCGTGCCGCAGAATAACTTTGTTGTCTGGCGCCGTACGCATGCCGATTAAAAGAAAATCCGCTCAACCGTATTTCAAAGCAAAAAGCCATATAGACGTAAATCAAAAATCAGGGAATTGATCTGAAACTATTTTGACTACTTATTAAAGCACTGCTCTGCGCGACTTCTCAAAATAACGGTATCGCGGGGAGGTTATGCGCCTCTGGGGCCGCCGGGATTTACGTTAGATTTGCAGGTAACGTGAGGCAGGATGCCGAACGAGGCTCCATACGGACATGGATGTCCGCCGGAGCCGGTTGCCGGAAAATCCAGTAAATATCGGACTTTCGGCCCAGAAAAGCGCGAAGCAGGGGGATGGGCCGTCCGCCCGGGGGACGCAGTCCACCAAAGAGGGCAGCAGTTATCGGGGCTCCGCCCCCGGCCCCGTGTAAGGAGAGAGATATCTCCTTACGACCCTCTCTTCTCGGCGCATTCGGCTTCATCCAGCCAACGGAGCTAGCTCATTGAGTTAGAGCGTCAGCGAAGCAGCCACCACAAGGCAAAAATCTTCGAAAAAGCGGAGTTTACTGAAGTAAATGAGCATTTTGAGAAGATTTTTAACGCCGTTGTGGCAATGCAGCTAGCTCTAAAAGACGATGGTCTTGTTACCGTGAAGTAGGACTCTGTCTTCTAAATGACTCCGCACCCCACGCGCCAGCACTGACTTCTCAACATCTTTGCCTAAACGCACCATGTCATCGACGGTATCGTTATGACTGATGCGAATCACGTCTTGATCAATAATTGGCCCTGCATCCAGCTCTTCTGTCACGTAATGACAGGTGGCACCAATCAACTTTACACCACGCTCGGCGGCCTGATGGTACGGCTTTGCACCGGCAAATGAGGGTAAAAAGCTATGGTGTATGTTTATGATTTGGCCGACGTATTTTTCACACAGCTCTTGCGGAAGAATCTGCATGTAGCGTGCTAATACAATCGTGTCGGCTTTGTGCTCTTCAACAATGGCATTCACACGTCGGAAGTGCTCGGCTTTATTGTCTTTATCCATAGGCACGTAAAAATACGGAATACCATGCCATTCAACGAGTGAGCGCAGGTCATCATGATTTGAGATCACGCACGGAATATCGCAGTCGAGTTCTTTGCTGTGCCAGCGATGCAGAAGGTCCACCAAGCAGTGGCTTTGCTTACTCGCCATCAAAATAACCTTCTTTGGCAAACCGCTATCGCATACTTGCCAGTTCATGCCAAATTCATCAGCAATGGGTGAGAAGGCCTGCTTTAACCCCTCTAAATCAAAGGGCAGAGAGTCCTCACGAATACAGTGACGCATGAAGAAACGACCGCTTACTGGGTCTGAATAATGGTTGGCTTGAACGATCCAGCCCCCATGCCCAGAGAAAAACTGGCCTACTTTGGCAACGATACCCACCCGGTCAGGGCAAGAAATGGTCAAACGAAATACTCTTTCCATAATGTGATAGACAACTCAATAGCGACGGTTAATGCCCTTGCAACCACGTGGTTTACATGGTCAACTTCTAATAATTCACACATGTTCAGGCACACACAGAGATGGACCTATGTTACTCCTTAGAACGCTAATACTCACTTTGTTTATCAGCGTCCCCGCATATGCGACAGGGCCAGACACCGAGCAAAGCCTATTCGAGCTTTCCACGAACGTCAAAACCCTATTGCTGAAGTATTATCATGTACAAGCCGATGAGGGAAACCCGCAACTCGTTGCTGAGCTTCTCGGTCATCGTAGCAAAGTGCGTCAGCAACATTCGGATTTAATACTTAGCCTTGGTAATGAGTATGTGTCTTATCAAGAAGGCATGGCCCGACACTGGACCGAATTTAATCGCCTGCTTGATCAGAACATCAACGAAGTCCGTGAAAGTAATTATCCCGAGCTTCAAGTCGTCACTCTGATGCGCAAATCTCAGCGCTCTTTGCTGAATGAAATGGAGAGCCTTTCCGAAATTATCTTGCTCGACAATGAGGTCAGCTTAAACGACCTCGAGTTATGGCAGCGTAAGCAGAAGGCATTAATGCTGGATGTGGTTGAACGTTACATTGAACGTGCTGCCTCATCTATGGGGGCTCCACTAACGATTGATCAAGTAGATATCGCGGTAGTCTGTAAGCAATTCGAGCGCGGCATTACTGAATTACAGGGCAAGCTTACCTCGCCGGAAGCACAGAAGCAGATGAACAAAATTCGCAGTCAATGGTTGTTCATAGAGCGTGCTGCGACAGACAACACAGCGAAGCTAGTTCCCTTTCTTGTCATGCGTTATACCGACACCATTCTTGGACGTCTAGACTCCATCGAAGAGTACATCTGAGCAGCCATGACTCTGCTCAGTCGATACGTCTGAGGTACTTATGGGATTAATCGTTTTTGATATGGGGCGGCGCATTGAAACGCCCCTTTCAACTCCCCGCCGCCGTGTTCAGGCTGTTCGTGCAACACCGCCAACCGGCGCTATTGATGCAAACACCACCACAAGTTCTACCAAGCAGGCGCATCAAAAAATAGAACAGTACACTGAACAAGAACACGAACCTCAAGCGGTCGCGTTTGCCGGTGACATCATGGAACATGAACTGCATACCGCCGGACCGAATACGTCGATCGAAGACGCCTTTGAAAAAATGCAGACCCACAGCATTCATCACCTCCCCATTATTTCAAACACCGCCGAACTGCAAGCGATCATTTCAGACAGAGCTATACTGAAGGCATTAGCGTTAAAAGCAGCCAGTCCGAAAAGCGCTGTCATAAGCATTGCTGCTCGCCCTGTTTACTGTGTGCGCGACAACACAGACATACGTCAAACAGCCCGGTTATTATGTGACTATCACATTGGCGCTTTGCCTGTTATTAACCAAGATAACCAACTTACAGGCATTATTACTCGTAGTGATTTACTACGACTAATGAGTGATTACGGCCCCTTAGAGTTGTGGGCCTAGCAAATAAGAAAAACCGCCTGATCACAGGCTCGAATTGACTAGGAGTCATATTCATTGGCTAAAGATTACGAACTAATTCACCCCAGAACACACATGAGAGTGCTCTCTCAATACGAAATTCAAAAACTCGCTGATGTCGGTAGCGCCTCGTACGAACTTCTTCGCCGCTGTGCATTCGCCGTGTTATCAGCCGGTAGCCAAGAAGACGATTACACTCGTCTTGAAGAAGATTACCGAAAATTCAAAATCACAGTGGAGCAAGAAGAGCGTGGCATTGTATTAAGGCTATCTGGCGCACCCCACGGAGCCTTTGTTGATAATCAAATTATTCGTGGTGTACGCGAGCAGTTATTCTCGGTATTACGCGATATTTTATACGCTCAAGAATCTATTTTGCAGGCACACCGTTTTGATTTAACGAATAGCCAAGACATCACTAATGCTGTTTTCCACTTGCTACGTAATGCCAATTTATTACAGCCTGACGTTGAGCCTAAACTTGTCGTTTGCTGGGGCGGGCACTCAATTCCACCGAATGAATACCAATACACCAAAGAAGTTGGCTACGAGCTCGGTTTACGCGGCATGGATATTGGCACGGGCTGTGGTCCCGGTGCAATGAAAGGCCCAATGAAAGGCGCAACCATCGGTCATGCGAAACAGCATATTCGCAATGGTCGTTATATTGGGATAACAGAACCGGGAATTATTGCAGCCGAGTCACCGAATCCAATTGTGAATGAATTGGTCATCCTTCCTGATATTGAGAAACGCTTAGAAGCTTTTGTGCGTTTAGCTCATGGAATTATTATTTTCCCCGGAGGGCCAGGCACGGCTGAAGAAATTCTCTATATTTTAGGTGTATTATCGCACCCAGATAACGCCAACCTGCCTTATCCACTCATCATTACAGGGCCTGAAGAAACTCGCGATTACCTTCATGATATCCATCGCTTTATTGGCGATACATTGGGTCAAAGTGCTCAAGATCGTTATCAGTTAATTATTAATGACCCCGTCGAAGTTGCACGAGTAATGAACCAAGGCATTAAACATGTTCGTAGTTTTCGGCGTGAAAATAACGATGCCTTCTTTTACAACTGGTCACTGACGGTAGCACCGGATTTTCAGGTACCTTTTGAACCAACCCACGAAAATATGAAGGCATTAAAACTCAGCCATTCTCAGAAAAAACATCACTTGGCCGCTGACTTGCGCCGAGCATTTTCTGGAATTGTCTCCGGTAATGTGAAAGCCGATGGGGTTGAATTAGTACGTGAGCACGGCCCTTACGAAATCCACGGCGATAAAGACATTTTAGAAGGTATGGATCGCCTATTGAGAGCCATGGTTGAACACGGTCGCATGAAAATTAGTGGTGACTACAAGCCGTGTTATAAAATTCTTAAGGATTAATCTATTTTTTATGATGTATAGTTAGTTATTAGCTATAAGAGCCAAAATGTAAATCATCTTGGCTCTTATTATTTTTTATAACTATTTTTTACCGGTTTTCATTAATGATTATGACCGCCATCTAGCGCGTGTCCATGCTCATCATAAAATCCGCTTGCACCGTGACTCACAAACCCCATGCGTATCATTTTACGAACAAAGGGATCGTCTTCGCTATCACCAATATCCGCATAATCAATCGTGCGATAATCATCTCGCAAGGCAAAAGCAGCTTGACTGGTCATAAGAGGTTGTTCACGCAAATTCCAATGTACAGATGGAGTTTGATATTCGATCAGGCGTTTTTTTTCTGGATTCCAAATAAATTTCATTTGACCATCAGCAGATTGAAACGCTTCGACAATATCGCATCCAGATCCAGAACGGCTAACTAACGTCATTGAATCTTTAACCGAACTAGGAACGCCCATGGTTATTTGATCCCATGTCAAAGTACCGCCGTCAATAGCGTCCCCCGGTTGATATTCAATCGCATGCTTTTCTTGGTCAAAAAACCGGGTAAGTTTCAGCCTACCATCAGGAATCTGATTCCATTCATCAGCAAGTTTCTTCTCTTCAAATACTTGCAATACTCTACCTTGGTCAAAATAAATAGACAGTGTGTGCTGGCTGTTTTTAGTACTTACGCTGTAGGTTGAAGCAAGTTCCTTCTCACACAATTCAACCGCCTGAGAAGCAATTGGTACACATATTAAAAATAGAGAAATCATCATTTTTTTCATAAATATTCTCATTCGATATAAGTTTCTAGCAAAGAAAAAAGCCGAGAGCTATAAAGCTCTCGACTTATCGACCATTAAATTTGATTAATTCGCTGTCGCTTCAGCTTTATTAACCAAATCGGCAGCATGGTTCATTACATGGAAAATGACACTTTGTTCATTTGTACCTGTCACTAAATGTGAGCCTGGTCCCATTGCAAAAATCCCAACATCTTCACCCGAATGCGTTTCCGAGCCTAGTGGAATCATTGCTTCTTGGTGATAACCTGGTGTTGTTGTATCAACAGAGGTTAAATCTTTACGACCCGCATCCGCTGCAGCACTGTAAGACGCATCAGCATCGGTTTCAGCACCTAGATCGCGGAAACCTAAACCATTGGTATAGCCTAGAGTCGTGTATGGCATGCCATCACTTGCTGTTGCAGGTTCGGTTGCACCGACTGAAACCACTTTTCCTAAGATCGGATTACCACGCTTAGGATATCCGGCAATAGTAAATACATGTCCATGGTCTGCCGTCACGATAATCAGCGTTTCTTCAGGCTTAGTATTATCTACCGCCGCCTGAATTGCCTCAGACAATGCAATGGTATCATTCAACGCATTGTATGCATTACCAGCATGGTGAGCATGATCAATACGTCCAGACTCAACCATCAGGAAGAAACCTTTGTTGTTGTTATCAAGGACACCAATAGCTTTCTCTGTCATTTCAGCAATAGACGGCTCGCCCGCGACATCATTCCCGCGATCCGCTTCATATTGCATGTGCGATTCGTTAAATAAACCAAACAAGCGTGGTGTATTTTCGGTATCAACGGCATCAAAACCGGCTTGATCCATCACATACACACCCGTGCTATATCGAGTTTTCCATTCCTCAACTAAGTTACGACCGTCGGTACGGTCACCTTCAACCGCACTAACTGCATCAGTTGAGTTAAAGCTGGCATCTTTTGGCAAGAAGCTACGACGTCCGCCACCCATGACAACTTCGATACCATCAACAGAAACACCATATCGATTTTGCAATTCGGATTCGAAATTCACTAGTTGAGCAGCAATATCCTTGCAACCAGCATCTTTTGCTTCGGTTGACATATCGCCATCATCTTCCCAATTTCGATCAGCAGCGTGAGAGTATGTCGCCGCTGGTGTTGCGTGAGTAATACGAGCAGTAGAAACGACTCCGGTACTCTTGCCTGCAATTTCAGCTAATTCCAATGCCGTAATGACTTCGTTTCCAGCAACAGTAGAGCAGTCACCACGAACGATATCTTCGTCTACACCAATCACGCCAACGTCTGTTTTAATCCCAGACATCATGGCAGTCATTGTTCCTGCTGAATCTGGCGTCTGAGCATCAACGTTATAGGTTTTTGCTAGACCGGAAAACGGAAAAGCTTCAAAACTCAACGAGTTTTCTTCACCAGCCATGGATTTATTTTGACCATCCAAAATTCGAGCAGCAGTGATGGTTGATATACCCATACCATCACCAACAAATAAAATTACATTTTTTGCTGCGCCCGCTTCTTTAATAATAGCGTCAACATTGGCTTGAGCCGCTGTAATGCCTGATTCACCAGCTTTATACCAATCGTTTTCAGTGGATACAGCAATATCAGATTTAGTTAAACCAGCTTCTTCAATCGGTGCCTGCTGATCTATTGATGGTTTATCAACAATTGGCGTTTCATTGTTATCATCTACCGGATCGGTAGTATTATTTTTTTTATTATCACCACCACAAGCGGTAAGTGATGCGACTAACATAGCAAGTGTTAATTTATTGAGTGTGTTCATTTCAATCACCCTTATTCTTTAACTAATGCAAGTGCATTATTTATAATATGAAAAATCATGTTTTGCTCGACGACACCTTGAGCCATCTGTGCACTAGGGCCTTTTGCATGTAATGCAATGTCTTCACCTGAATGAGTTTCAGACCCTAAAGGAATAACGGCTTCTTGATGGAAACCTGGTGTAGTAGTGTCGATGGCTGTTAAATCATAACGTCCGTTATCTGCTGCGGCTGAATAAGAAGCATCGGCATCAGTTTCATCACCTAAATCCCTAAACCCTAGCCCGTTGGTGTAACCCAAGGTGGTGTAAGGCATGCCATCGTTTGCTTTAGCAGGTTCAGTCGCACCAACAGAAACAACTTTACCTAAGATAGGGTTACCGCGCTTAGGATATCCAGCAATAGTAAATACATGACCGTGGTCAGCCGTTACTAAAATTAGCGTTTCTTCTGGGTTCGTAGAATCTACCGCCGCTTGCACTGCTTTAGAAAGTTCAATCGCATCGTTTAATGCGTTATATGCGTTTCCTGCATGGTGAGCATGATCGATACGACCAGATTCAACCATCAAGAAAAATCCTTTCTCATTATTATCAAGGATATTGATAGCGGTTTCTGTCATTTCAGAAAGACTTGGCTCACCCGCGACATCATTATCGCGATCCGCTTCATATTGCATGTGTGATTCGTTAAATAAGCCAAATAGCTTATTGGTATTGTCCGCATCAATAGCATCAAATCCAGCCTGATCAATGACATAGGTTCCATTGCTGTATTTCGCCTGCCACTCTTCTGTTAAGTCACGTCCATCGGTACGGTCGCCTTCTACAGCACTGACGGCGTCAGCAGAATTGAATGCAGCATCTTTAGGCAAAAAGCTACGGCGACCGCCCCCCATAACTACCTCAATCCCATCCACATCCACGTTATAACGCGCTTCAAGATACGGTTCGAAGTTAATTAATTGATCAGCAATGTCCTTACAGCCTGCATCCTTAGCTGTTGTACTCATATCACCATCATCTTCCCAGTTACGGTCAGCCGCATGTGCATAAGTAGCTGCTGGTGTTGCATGAGTAATTCGAGCAGTTGAGATAATGCCAGTGCTTAAGCCTTTTACTTCAGCCAGTTCTAATGCAGTAACTACTTCGTTACCAGAGACAGTTGTACAATCTCCTCGCTCGATATCTTCATCAACACCAATAACACCCACATCGGTTTTCAAACCAGACATCATGGCAGTCATTGTTCCTGCAGAATCGGGGGTTTGGGCATCAACGTTGTAGGTTTTGACTAATGCAGAAAACGGGAAAGCTTCAAAACTGAGTGCGTTTTCTTCACCGTCCATTCCGTTATTTTGGCCATCTAAAATACGGGCGGCGGTCAGAGTGGAGATTCCCATGCCATCACCGACAAAAAGAATAACATTTTTTGCTTTTTCGGAGGTTGCCTGAGTTTGCTTGGTCGCAATCGCTTCTTGCGCATCGACAAACCATGCATTACTAGCCTGATCAGCTGGGAGAATTCCCGCCTGTACACTGCTAGCTAGTAAGGTCATTACGACCATAGAGTTCATTTTAAAAGACATGATTTCACCATCATATTTATCATTTAACCAAGACAACAGATCACCAAGGAATGACTGCGCCATAACGTCCCGAGTAAACTAATGATTTCTTATGACAATTTTGTAGCTGAAATATGACTAAAAAGTGAAAATTAAAAGTAGAGATGCCTAAGCACTTGCGGTCGAACTAATCTTAAACTATGCATTTTTCAGAGGTGCCTTAATATTAATAAGCACAAGCAATACTTCAATTTAATACCTGCGAATACTAACCACTACTCTGCGGTTTGCCACCCGCTGTTCATCAATTGATGCACCCTCTATATCTGCTTTCGGTTTGCTGTCAGCAAAGCCAGAGGCTTTCAAGCGCTCTTTCTCGATACCTGAGGCTAATAGGTACTTCACCACGCCAGTGGCTCTTGCAGCAGACAACTCCCAGTTGGATGGGAACTTTTCGGTGGCTATGGGAAGATCATCAGTATGACCTTCGACTTCTATCGTGTGTGAGCCATGGCTCACATCGCGAATCACTCGACTAAGCTCTTGCAATAACGGTGTCGCGTCTGGCTTTAAATCAGCAGCGCCTGAGTCATACAGGGCGACATTGGCAAACTCAACTTGAACACCTTGAGGATCAAGCGTCACTGACACTTGCTCTTCAAGGCCATGCTGGACAACGTAGTCATCCAGCCCTTGTTTAATATCACTGAAAGGCGTGGCTGGGGCTTCTGACGAAATGATTTCAGCCAGTCCTTCTTTTAAAGATTCAACTTTGCCTTGGTTTAAATCCGACACGGATAAAATCATGACAAAAAATGCCAGCAGCAAAGTAATGACATCAGAATAAGTTACCAACCAAGAGCTTGAGGAGTCATCAAAACTCGGACGACGACGACGTAATCCGCGTTGGCGAGTCGCATGATTCATTTATAGATCACTCACAACAATGTGTTCTCGCGCCGACGGTTTTAAATAAGCATTCAGGCGATCTTGTACATAAAGTGAATCACGCTTTTCGCACACTAAGATAAAACCTTCCGAAATTAACTGGTGCCGAAAGTACATAGTTTCTTGTTTTTCAGTCACTTGATTAGCGGCGGGTTTAAAAAATAAATTGGCTAATAAGACCCCGTATAACGTGGTGATCAAAGCGAGTGCAAGGCCCTTCCCTAACCCAGCCATATCACCATTAAGGTTGTCCAACATAATAATCAAACCAACAATCGTACCAACCATACCAAACCCGGGCGAATATACTGCCATAGTGTTAAGTACTTTAGATTCCAATGTTTGACGCTGCCAAGTGGAATCCATTTGGTCGGTCAGCATGGTTCGAATATCGTGATTTTTATACCCCGCACCGATCAAGTCTATTCCCGCTCGTATAAATTCGTCTTTCTTTTCCGCCGAGGTTAAAGACTCTTCAAGGGCAACAATACCGCCCTGTCGATAGATGGTTGACCACTCGACAAAACGCTTAACCAAACTACGCATGTGTCGCTGAGAGGTAGGCGCATGAAGAAATGTTTGCACCATGCTCCGCAATGCGCAGATCACATCCAGTGTTGAATAACTAATCAATGAGGCGGCCATGGTACTACCAAACACCAAACCAAAACTCGATAAACTAATAAATATTGCATGGTTTTCTGTTGCACTGGCAACGGCAAACATAAACAGACCGATACCTGCAAAAAAACCAACTAACGTACTGAAAGAGAATCGAAACACTACGGCTTACCCCTGTTTCACTTCGGCCAGTTCACTCATTGAGAATCGCCCTTCCTTGATGACATCACGCATGGTCGCAATCACACGACGGCGCGACATTTCAACGCTGTCTTGGCTAATATCAGGCTCAGTGACTTTTAACTCACTGATTATCCCGGCTCTTAATTTGGCTGGTAATGCCGCTAACACATACCGCTTAAATTCAATCGAGGTATTACACAGCGCTTGCGTTAACACTTCTCGGTCAAGGCTTCTCAGTTCGTTAGAAATAATTCGCTCTGGTGTTCGGGCTAAATCGACAAAGGTAAAATAGACCTGCCGTAAGCGGTAATAGGTTTCCGGCTTTTCTGATTTCAGTGTTTTTAACATCCGGGTTTCTTCACTGGTGGTCATTTTATCTAACATGCCAATCAACACAGACAGACCATCAGCGGTGATATTTTCAAAGGAAGGTACCGTCAATGAAGCTCGGGCCAAGCGGTCAGCAACGTCTTTAAATGCGGATACGGGCAAGCTTTCAAACTGCCCTAATTCAAACGCTATATCCGCTAATTCGCGCTCATCAAGGCGAAGTATAATATCCGCTGAACGCTGAGCAGGAAGCTGCGACATGACTAATGCCTTAATGCGAATATCTTCATCTTTCATTAAATAAAGCACTTGCGAATCGTTGAGCTTATTCAAGAAAGCAAACGGCTGACTATTAGAAGCATCATCTTGCTGTTTCTCTAGACGTTGCGAGAATTGCTCCATGCCTTCATACAGCTGTGCTTCATTCCAGTCGCTCTCTTTAAGTAGGTCGTCAATTTGCTTCCAATCTGCAGGGGTTAAGTGCGGAGCAAGACTGCTAAACAAGCTTTTTCCCATGGTAGCGGTCAGTGAGGCCACTTCAAAAGCCTGTGCGCTACCTAAAGCATGTGACACCGCTTGTTGAAAACGATGAGGCTGTGAAAGCCCTTGGCTCACCAAACGTTGGCGCGATTCGTTAATACGATACTTAAGTGCAGCTTTGTCGCTGTCGATTAAGTTTGAATGCGAATGTAGAGACGCATTCTGCTGGCTCTGCTGATCGCCGCCATGTTGAATACCATGATTTACTCCAGAAGCCATAGGCTGATTCAAACGACGCCATAAGGCTAAAAACGCAATCACAACGAATAAGCCAATCACTAGCAACGAGATCAACCAAATCCAAGGACTGTATTGATCCCAAAACGTCAGCGGCGTCTCACTTGGTTTTAAATGACTAAAACCTGTTTTAACAATGTTTAGCGTATCACCACGAAGTTCATTGATCTGCGCTTTACGCGTGATTAAATTACGTAAAAATTCAACTTGTTCATCTTTCAGCTGTGTATCAACAACCAAGGTAATAGAAAGTTTTTTAATGATATTACGGTAACCAATGGTTTTTTCTGTTGCGCTGGTTGCTGGAGACCCACTGTTTTCTTGCTGTTGTTTTTGAGCAACATTTTTCAATTCATCGGCGTAATTAATAATCGCCTGACGTTCTTTTTCCAGCGTTTTTAGTTGCGCTTGCAACGCACGAAACTTCTCCTGATTTTCTTTTAATAATGGCAGTTCACTGACCGGCAATCCCGGCAGTTCTTCAAAGCCTTGAAAATCACCGCTATCCATTTCGGGCATTTTAAAATTCCCACTCACCTTTGGGGCTGTAGGTAAGTTAGCTTGTTGGCGCTGCTGAGCAGGCTTAGCATCTTCTTTTACGACAGTACGAGCGCGCTCAATAAGTGCATCAACCTGAATAATAAAACGATTATTCCCTAGATAGGATTCAATATCGCGACGCAGCCGTGCTTCAATATCGCTTTTGAATTTAGATTCTTCAACTTCATCTTTTTGCACAGGCACTTCATAGGTTTCCTGTGCGATTACAAAGCCACTCAATGCGACTAGTAAGCATAATAAATACTTCATATTCATCACCTCAAGGTAACCGCGACAGGCTGCTTTGCACCTGTGTTAGTTCTGGATCAATACGAAGTGCTTCTTCCCAGCTACTTCTAGCCTCAGGAATCAACCCCATTTTGTAATAAATACTGCCTTTTAACGCGAGAGCTTGAGCGGAGTCTGGCACTAAATCTAACGCCGCATTGGTTTCATCCAGTGCATCCCAATACTGTTTTTTATAAAATAAACTCTGCGCATTAAGAATGTACTTGGTCATGGTTTCGACCTTACGCAGCTTCTTCACTTCTTGCTCGGTGATCTCACCATTAGCTTGATCGTGCGCCGTGGCGGCAGCCTCTTCAGCTCTAAGTTCTGATGTATCACTACCTGCTTTTTCTTTTTCACTCTGAGGCAGCTCCATAATAAACTTCACATCAGAGTCGCCAGCATCCAGCGTAAGGAGAATATCGTAGCCTTCCCCATAACGATGAACGTGCATTAAGCCGTGTTGTTTTTTTGCTTGCTCCGCCACCTTCTCTAACGTAGTAACTTCAACCACCTCTTCTGCTGGGATGGTCGGCTGACCAGGATCAACCCAAGCGCTGCCTTTATAGCCTTTTACCATTTTATTTGAGCGGTCATAAGCGCAACCACCAAGCGCTACAGAGGCAAGTAAAATACTAAGGATGATGTTTATAGATTTCATATTCATGCCTAAAACCTCAATCCAAGTGATAAGTCGTAACTCGATCCACCAATTTTTCCGGTATTTTGGTAATTATCGACCTCACCCCACTTCGCTGTGCTCTCAGGAATATAGGTCACGCCATAATCAATAAAGCCGTCACTAAAGAAGGGGAGTTCAAACCCAAATCGGAATACCAGCGCATTAGTATCGTTAAAGAAGGCTTGTCCTAATCCCATGTATACCTTGGTATCAATGAGGTCATCCATACTTGGAATATCGGCAATAATTCGACCTTCCAGATTGATACCCGACACATCAAAATTCTCGGTATTGGAAAAATTACGGAAGTATTCAAGAGCGAGTGTGTACTGAAGGCTGTCGTCCAAACTAGTGGTTTCGCGGCGACGCACTCCAAACACAGAGATGCCTTTTACTTCTTCGGTAGAGCCATCCGTTAGGTGATCACGCTCAGCCGCGATACCCCAGGCACCAATCATGAATTCGTAATTAACGCTGTCGAACCCTTCGACCTCTTGCTCTAGAGTCGTTTGTTTTGAATATTCTTTGAGCCACAGCAATTTGTTATCGCGGCTATCAACGAGGTGCAAATTAATGGTGAATTTATTATCTTGAACGGAGGCATTCCAAAAGAGAAACGCATCGGCACGCACATGCTTACCTAAACTACGCAGGGCTTGATTATCGACCGCGACATGACTTACCTCTAAACGATCAGCGCGCATAGCCACTTGTGTTGTACGGCACTCCAAACACTGAATCATTTCAAAGCGACCGCTCTCTAGGATACGACTCATAAGCTTGTTTTCGATCATCAGGTGCACTTGCTTAGGAATCCGACGATGCATACGATCACCGTTGTGATAGAGAGCAACTCGCTGCACTGATTCTGGCAGATCTATTAGCTCTTCTTTCACTAAGGTTTTGTCGTCATCCAACAACTGGGTAAACCCTGTGTACAACGATGATGGGGCTGCCATAGCAACCATTCCGGGGAGCGTCTCATCTGCCAACAAGGGCATGTGAAACAATATAAAGACAGAACAAAGGAGCCGGCGTAGCATCTGAAAAATTCCTGTGTCAGCGGCAGAAAAGGTACTGACTCAGCTTAGTTCAGATAACACTAGAGCAGGTGGCGAGGAGAGATGTATCGTTTTGGTTAACGTTTGTTTCTTTTATAATGACTGTTAATTACAGCCAAACCGTCAATTAACCAACTTTTTATGCCGGTATTTTTTGAGGTTTTTCGCATCTATAAGACTGCTTTTTTGGCATATTAGAAAATAAAGCAAATAACGACATTTTCATGACTCGTTTAATCTATAAATAAGTCCGACAGCCGTCATTTTGTGTTCATTGGTAACTGACGTATTAAATCCGTAAGTGATCACATAGTGCCGCCATTTGAAGGTCTGAAGTCGTCACGCCTCCCATATCATGACTCCACCAAATAACAGAAGCCGACCCCCACTCAAGTATGCAGCGCGGATGATGATTGTAGTTCTCGGCAAGATCGGTCACTTGTTGAATAAACGCAAATGCCGCCGCGAAATTATCAAACGACCATGTTCGTTTTATTGCGCTCATTCCAGAACCACCAGTAGCGTTCGCCTCCGTTCCGTCTAGATGGACGATCTGCCATTCGGGATACGCTAACAACTGTGACTCAAGCACCTCTCCTTGCAGCAGGATACGACTGATATTTTCTAAGGAATCATCCGCGGGGGTCGTACTCATAATCATCTCCTCGTTAGTCGCTAATCACTGGCAAAGTTCAATTCAGAAAATTACCTTACACAACCTCTCGTCACAAAAGTAGTGCATATAATAAGCAGGTATAAACAGGAGTTTTCAATAAGGCGTGATTATTAAGAAATGCAAACAGCTGAATGGACGTGAGAAATCACACTGTGTTTAATCTCTCCGTCCAAAAAATCCGGAGCTCGCTACAATCCCATAGTTTGGAGTGAAGTTGCATCACTCTAAACTATGGGACAGCAGCGGCCGTAACTTCCTTTTCTTTATCAATGCGCTGTACTGAAGCTCACACTTCGGTCGCGTTAATTCGAGCAAACCACTCTTTCGGGCCGGTGATGTGCACCGATTCACCTTTACTATCAACCGCAACGGTCACTGGCATATCAACGACATCAAATTCATAGATGGCTTCCATACCTAAGTCTTCAAAGCCGACAACCTTCGCCCCTTTGATCGCTTGCGAGACAAGATACGCCGCGCCACCAACAGCCATCAAATATACAGCTTCGTTGTCACGAATCGCTTCAATCGCAATCGGCCCACGTTCAGCTTTACCAATCATCCCCAGCAAGCCTGTTTCTTCAACGATGGTACGAGTAAATTTGTCCATGCGCGTTGCAGTCGTTGGGCCAGCAGGACCAACCACCTCTTCACGAACTGGATCAACAGGCCCTACGTAATAAATAAAGCGTCCTTTGAGATCCACAGGTAACTCTTCACCTTTGGAAATCATATCGACCATGCGTTTGTGTGCTGCATCACGACCTGTGAGCATTTTTCCGGATAACAGAACGGTCTCGCCTGTTTTCCAATCTTTCACGTCTTCAGGAGTCACGGTGTTTAAGTCGACACGGCGAACACTGTCGCCAACTTCCCAGCTAATTTCTGGCCAGTCTTCAAGTTTCGGCACTTCAAGTACGGCAGGGCCAGTTCCATCAAGCACAAAATGCGTGTGACGCGTAGCCGCACAGTTAGGAATAATCGCAACGGGTTTGTTGGCCGCGTGTGTTGGAAAGTCGGCCACTTTCACATCAAGTACTGTTGTTAAGCCACCAAGGCCTTGTGCACCGATACCCAGTTTGTTTACTTTCTCAAACAGCTCAAGACGCAGTTCTTCAGAGCGAGTCTGTGCCCCACGAGCTTGCAGTTCTTGAATGTTCACCGGCTCAAGCAAGGCTTCTTTGGCTACCATCATGGCTTTTTCAGCCGTGCCGCCAATGCCTATGCCCAACATGCCCGGTGGGCACCAGCCAGCGCCCATTTTTGGCACTTGCTCCAACACCCAATCAACCACTGAATCGGATGGATTTAGCATGGCGAATTTAGATTTAGCTTCAGAGCCACCACCTTTCGCCGCGACGTGAACATCAACCGTGTTACCCGGTACTAACTTCATGTGAATAACAGCAGGCGTATTGTCTTTGGTGTTCGCACGCTTACCATCAGGATCAGCCAATACCGAGGCACGTAATACGTTATCTGGGTGTAAGTATGCGCGACGCACGCCTTCGTTACACATATCTTCAACACTCATGTCGCTGTCAAACTTAACGTCCATACCGATGGTTAAGAACACCGTCACGATGCCGGTATCCTGACAAATTGGACGTTTACCCATCGCACACATACGTGAATTGATCAGAATCTGAGCCATGGCGTCTTTGGCTGCCTTGGACTCTTCGCGCTGGTACGCTTCGTGAACAGCATCAATAAAATCTTTTGGGTGGTAGTAAGAAATATACTGCAAAGCATCAGCGACGCTCTGGATCAGGTCGTCCTGCTTGATCACGGTCATGGTGTCATCTCTCTGGTTGCCTCGTATCATGTCTTCACTGCGCCCAGTGAATGCGCACAGGTTATGTGCTCTGGGTCTTCAATGTGCATCGTTGCGAGGTGAGTATCGGGTGGTCGTAAAAACGCCCACTAAAAAGGTGGGCGTTTTAGGTCGAACGTATTATAGCGCAAGCTGGCGATGCCTAAAATGGCCACCACTCTTCTTCAGTAGAACGCGGTTTAGCTTTTAGGCCTTCAGGCGCATCCGCACTGTCTTCTTCAATATAGAAAGTTTGAGGTTCTTCCTGCTGTTCTTGCTTAGGTTCAGCCGGGGCCGCATCTTGAGTCGCAATGACTTGCTCTGAACGCTCTTTATCTTCTTTACGATCACGAGCTGAAATCAACTCACGGCCATGATGATGAAGTTTAGTTTTGTTCATTTCGCTCACAGCGAGGTCATGCCCTACAAGCTGCAAAGGACCATCACCGGCTAATGAACCATCTTCGGTAATGATCATATTCTGGGGATCAACTTCTGAATAACGCAGGTAATACACTTTGCCAGCTTCAACATTTAAGTCGAAGTCACTGTATTTGCGGAATACCAGATCACCGATACCTTCGAAACCGAAAATGCCACGACGAACAACAAAGTCATACGTCCCTGGTTCCATTTCGTACCAAGTGTAGCCACCGCCTTTGAAGTTTAAGAGGCGCTCTCCGTTAACGTTTAAGCTAGGCGCTTCAACTTCATCCATCGACCATTCAGTTGCTGGACGATAGACATACAGCAACGCATGCTTTTCATAGTCCCAGCGATAGCCAACTGACTTGTAGTACTGACCCTTGGGCGAAAATAGCCACTTCGGGTAAGAACCAAAGTTATCGAATGTTGAAATATGTAGGTTGCTACAGCCTACAATCACAGCCGCCGCAGCCGCTGTAGTTAATGTTTTGATTGCAATTCTTATCATTATTATGGCCCTGTCACCAAAGATAGGGTCCCAGCCTTCGTGGGATCTGCATATTGTTACTCATGACACTCGTTTCATTGTTTTCGGAGGCTTAGCCACCTGTACAGAAAGTAAACTGTCATGCTATATTCCATTCTTACACATAAAAACAAAAAGAAACAGTAACTGAGGGAAGCATCATGAAAAGCAGTCTGTACCTTATCCCGTTACTTTCAGCCGTCATAGCCACAGCTAATGCCGCTGACAGCCTGAACGAAGAAGCCGCAAAAACAGCTTACAGTTCACCTGAAGTTCAAGTGGCAGTGGAAGCCGCACGTAGTTTTCCAACTCAAGCCGAGTACGTCGGTTATGAATGGTATAACCGCACCACCTCAAAAAGTTTTCCGCTGCCCAAATTACTCAATACCGAAATGAATAACTTGGTGATTGAAGGGGCTATGGGGCCTACCGCTGCCGGTGAAGCGGCTGCCGCTGAAGCCACTCGACCTGTTCGCCGAGTAGCTATGGGCCAAAATAAAGAAGAAGATGAGCAAATAGAGGCAGACGAGTCAGTTACTCCAGATCAACCTGATGAAGTTAAAACGCCTCGCGAGACATACCTGAAGGAAGTACGCAGCGAAAGTAAATCTGGCGCCATGGTAGCACGTGAGATTCGCTCGACTGCGGTTATTTCATCAAGACAGCGCTAAGCTAAGGCACTCCCATGTGGATAAAATCTTCAGTCTCTTTAATAGCGGTTGTTTTAAGTGTGTCGTCACTGGCTGGCGGCGCGGTAAATACAGAACAACATCAACGCGCCCAAGATGACTACTATGCTTCTGATCTGCACACCGCGATCACCGAAGCAAAAGTTCGTACTCATCATTACGATTACAGCAATGAACATCGCTACAACCGCACAACCTCACAAAGCATCCAGTTTTCGCGCATGCTGAATAACGAATTGGATAGCCAAGTAATAGAAACGCCGTCACTGGGCGGTGTCAATGAAACAAGCACAGACGAGAGTGATAACTTAAACGTTGCTACGGTGAATATGCTGCAAGAGCAGGATAACCTATCACTAGACGGTGGAAACATGACAGCGCCACAAACATCCGTCAACCTTCCCCCACTGCAAAACAACAACATCTCCATCAGTGTGACACCAAGATAAACCGTTTACATCAATGGTCTGATAGCGCTTGAGATAAGTTGCACAATACTTAAGGCACCTCTAATTAGTGAAGTAAGCAAAAACCTTGGTGATGCCTCTAGGGCACCTCTGAAAAATGCTAAAGTAGCCGACTGCGGATGATCGCTCGGGCCTTCTGACCCAAAGATAAAATAGCTCGATCTCTGAGCCATATACGTCGAGCGGAATCAGGTAAATTATTCGACACCTCATCCAGCACCCGCTCAAGTGCCTCAAATAAATCTAACGTTGTTAATGAATAACTCAAGGCGTCATTACTATAGGCATTCATCAATGGAGTCACCCCCTGCTGGAGCTCAACACAATCACGTGCACTGACATCACCCAAAGCTCGACATACCCAGCCTGCAAAAGCCAACAAGCACAAAACGTCTTCATGAAACCTAAACGGTTTATTAAGCTCTTCATGTACCTTTGTTTTAAAATACGTATCCGTCACGGTCGTGTCTTTCATTAGCAAACTGCCGTGAGGAATATCTACAAGAAATGGCTGTGGCTTTGATGAGGAAACTACACTGACCCCAGATGTCGCAGGAGTAACACGAACACAGACCAAGCCGTCGATACTGTTAGCCGCGACATACAGCCAATCAATGTTACTACCCGCCATCAACACATAACCCTTGCGCCCCGACAGCGTATTACTATCTAGACGTGTGGTGAATTCACGTGTCGATGTCACACCTTTTTCATTAATGCAAAATGCCGCCCATTGCTCTGGCTCTAGCGCAGGGTCAATAAAGCGCATGGCAATTTGATACCCTGCTAGAAATGCCGTCGACGGACTATCCGAGCGTAGCCCAGAAATAAACGCTGCTGATGGCCGAGTCTCTGTTCGTAATAAACGAGCAAGGTTCAAGCGCAAGGTAAAAGGAGTGGAAACTGACAAAGGCGGCTGTTTTAGCGCCTGTTGCCAGCTTTCAGGACATATCATCTAGTGGAGCCACCTACCGCATTTTGAATACGATCCAAACGAATTTGAATGTCTTCAATCTCTAGTTTCATATTAGTCAACTCAGCGTAGCTGGCACCCCCACTGGATGCAGGCTGCGATCCTACTTTCTCGACCTTTTGGCGCAATGTGGTCACACTTCCATCTAACATATCAATGGCTTCTTTGTTCTGAGCCACCGCCAACTCTACATCCGCCGGCATATTGCTAACGGCACTCTCAACTGTCGCCACACGACCTGATAGCGCTGACATCTTACTGCTCAAGCTGGACAGTTCAGAGCGGCTTCCGGCAGCACCGGATACCGACTGCCCTACTTCACTTATCGCCGCAGTATTTTTATCAATATCACTGCGATTGCGCTTGCTGGCAATATCCCACAACTTACGAATCTCTTGTTCCTGCTCACGCAAAATAATTTTCAGCGCATCAACCGACAAATTGGCGTTCTCACCCGACACAGACAATTTATCGTTCAATATTTCGATATTACTGTCATGGCCTTCAATGACGCTCTGTGCCATCGCTAATTTTGCATTAGCAGCTTGGAGTTGCGTAAATAAAAAGCCAGCCCCAGCAAGGCCCGCTAAGGCAACAACAAGTGAAACAATAGCTAATGCATTCGAAGATCCCTGAGCGGCGACAGGCGCGGCCGTAACAGGCGGCGGAACTGGCGCTTGAGCCGGCGCTGCGGCCCCTTTTGGCGCACTGCCTGCCTGAGCCAAACGTTGCTGTGCTTGACGTCGCAACTGTTGCTGACGCAGTGCGATCTCTTCCTCTGTTGGTTTCATACATCTACCTTTATTCTTATATGGCCGCTTCCCCACGGCGTGAATTGCGCACTTTGCACCACTAATATCAGCCCATATTGCAGCTGGGCAAAATATCAACAAGCCCAGATACAGCCGCTTGATAGAGGCAACAACATAGCGCACGCGCGCTACTCAGGGAACCACCTCTGTCTGGAAATGTCCACCAGTTTGAATATCTTGGGTTGGTTTCGCTCAAAACCTTATAAAACAAGAGGTTATGAGCACATAGCAGCACCACTAAGGCGATGCTATTATGCCTCCCGAATAAAACATGTGCTTGAAAAAACAAAAACAGCCCCCAACATAGAGGACTGTATCAATCATATGCAACCGATCTAGCACACTAATAAATGGAGAGAGACCATGGCGTTTGAACTACCAGCACTGCCTTATGAAAAAAATGCACTGGAACCACACATTTCATCTGAAACGTTGGAATTCCACTACGGTAAGCACCACAACACTTACGTTACCAAGCTAAACGGTCTGATCGGTGGTACTGAATTTGAAGGCAAGAGCCTTGAAGACATCATCAAGACGTCTTCTGGTGGCGTATTCAACAACGCTGCTCAAATCTGGAACCACACCTTCTACTGGAACAGCCTAAGTCCTAATGGCGGCGGCGAGCCAACTGGCGCTGTCGCGGATGCGATCAATGCTGCTTTTGGTTCATTTGCTGATTTCCAAGCAAAGCTGAATGACATGGCTGTAAACAACTTCGGCTCAAGCTGGACTTGGTTAGTGAAAAAAGCTGACGGCACTCTAGACATCGTTAACACGTCTAACGCTGGCACGCCGATCACTGAAGGCCTAACGCCACTATTGACGGTTGACCTTTGGGAGCACGCTTACTACATCGATTACCGTAACGTTCGCCCTGACTACCTGAAAGGTTTCTGGGCATTGGTTAACTGGGACTTCGCGAACGAAAACTTCGCTAAGTAATCAGAACGACCTATTCGATTGAACATGATCGATAAAAAAGGGAGCCTAGCTCCCTTTTTTTATATCTCAAAAGCACCACCTCGGAGATAACACTTTGACTGCTGCAACCTTTCTCTTGGCCTCTAGCTCGCCTTATCGCGCCGCTCTGATGCAACGCCTGCGCCTGCCCTTTATCCAAGCGTCTCCCGATATCGACGAACGTCCCGCTGACGGAGAAACACCTGAGCAGTATGTTGAACGCCTCGCCATCGAAAAAACAAAAGCGCTGGCCTCACAATACCCACAACATTGGATCATAGGCAGTGATCAGACCTGTGTCATCGACGGTCATATCTGCGGAAAGCCCCACACGGAAGAAAAGGCGTTGATTCAATTACAGGCCGCTCAAGGCAAGCGCATCACCTTTTTAACCGGCCTTTGTCTTTTTCATCCGGCCAGTGGTAGCAAGCATTCGCTCGTTGAACCATTCCACGTTAAATTCCGCTCACTCAGTGATGATGAGCTTAAGCATTACATTACCCTAGAGCAGCCGCTTGACTGTGCTGGAAGTTTTAAGATGGAAGGGCTAGGCATCAACCTTTTTAGCCGCTTCGAAGGCCGAGACAGCAATAGCCTAATGGGCTTACCCTTGATGGGGCTGTGTGATTTGCTCAGGGAGGCTGGGCTAAACCCCCTATTGCTAGCGACCCAAAACAATACTTAACTAAAATGAAAAAGGCGCTCAATGAGCGCCTTTTTCATCAGAAATACTGAATGCATTATTTCTTCAATGGTAAACCATCAAATAAACGTTCCATTTTAATATTTGAATCATCAGCAGCCAATTCTTCTGACACGGTGAATTCCCAAATGCCATTAAATTTATCTTGAGTTAGATTTTTAGCTATCCCGGCATCACTGACAATCGTGGCACGAAGAAATACCATCAAATTACTTTTCACTTGATTGGTGCTCTTTGAGCGGAACAACCAACCAAGTAACGGGATATCACCAAGTAAAGGCACCTTACTCACCACTTCACGAACGTCATCACGTATCAAACCACCCAATACAATGGTCTCGCGATCATCAGACAAAATCATGGTTTTAATAGAACGTTTATTAGTAATCAAATCCGCACTGCCGGCCACGGTGGTATTGGATACAGATTCAGCCGTCGCTTCAACCTCTAAGCGAATCGCTTGGCCATCATGAATGTGAGGAATCACTTTCAGTGTCACACCCACATCTTCACGAGTAATCGTCGTGAATGGGTTAGTGTTTGTACTTGATGAGGTTTGTCCTGTCACAAAAGGAACATTCTGACCAACAACAATCTCAGCTTCTTGGTTATCCATCGTCATGATACTAGGTGTGGATAACAAGTTAGTCGCCGTATTGCTCTTCAATGCTTGGATAATCACGCCAAAATCAATATCACCACCAGACTCTTGGAAACCACCAATCGTCAAACCACTACCCACCGCAGAGGAGTAATCACCGGTAGCCACACCAGTTGCGATAGAAGCCAAGCTTGGCCCTGCATTATTGAAATTAGTGCCTGCAACGGGCGCATCCAAATCACCACGTGCCCACTGTACACCCAGGGCCTGAGTCACATCGCCGGTCACTTCAACAATGGCCGATTCGATCAAAACTTGCGCACGACGTACGTCGAGCGACCCGACCAGCTCTTGAATTTCCTTCATAATAGAAGGCTCGGCACGAACCACCAAGGCGTTCAAATCAACGTCAGCGTGAATTCCAATAGACCCTTTCACTTGAGCTTCATCTTTACCTGAGGCTTCACCCATTAAGCTTTTCAGCATTTCAGCTAGCTTCGTGGCGTCGGCGTATTGCAGACGTAACACCTTAGCACTGCCGCTAAAATAAGAAGGCTGGTCAAGTTGTTCAATCAACTTGCGAATACGTTCACGCGCTGTTTTTTCACCTTTGATAATCAAACGGTTACTGCGCTCATCCGCAACTACGCGAATACTGCCTGCAGTATTCGTTGTATCCGAATTACCTTGAGCCACTTTGGAAGGGTCAAGACTTTGCAGCATAGTTACGACGTTGCCAACCCAAGCTTCTTTTAACTGCACTACTTCAAGTTCTTCCGAACCGGAGCGATCTAGACGATCAATAATTTCTTCAATACGATTAATGTTGATTGAGTGATCCGAGATAATCAGCGCATTGGCAGACTTCACACCCGCAAGATGACCATATTTAGCCACCAAAGGGCGCAAAATAGGGACCAAATCGAGCGCTGGCGTATTCTTAATCATAATCACTTTTGTGAGCAGTTCTTGGCTTTGCTTGGACGCTCGATCATCCAAACTGCGACCTGCTTGCTTCACATCGTTCTGCTGGATTACCAGCGTCACATCACCGGCCGGGACCGCCGCTAAACCATGTATTTGCAATACCGACAAAAAGAGTTCATATACACTCTCTTGGTTCATCGGCTCACTCGAAAGGACGCTTACTTTGCCCTTTACTCGCGGATCCAGCACAAAACTTTTCCCTGTAATATCCGCAACTTGGCTGATGAAGGCTTCAATGTCTGCATCTTTTAAATTGATCTGCCAGCTTTCTTCGGCATGTAACGGACTGACAATACTGACCGTAAATAGGATGGCCAGCACCCAACGTCTAAACAACATTAGTTCTGTGCTCCAAAACTCTGATTAATCATAAAACGACTGTTTCCGCGCTGAACTTCAATTTGTGCGCGGCCTTCTTGCATCACTTGCTCAAGCAGCGCTTGATCACTTGAGGCATCACCAAGAGACTGCCCGTTAATGGACAAAAGAACGTCTCCTTTTTTCATTCCTGCTTTCAACAGTACTGAACTATCAGATACTGAATACCCTTCTCCTACACCAATAGGATCAAGGCCAAGACCATCAATAACGACTTCAGGTGACTGTAAAGCGGCATCGCTCGCAATCCCCATAAACTCAGAAGGACGACGAATACGGCTAAAACGATCACGTAACGTCGACACTTTAGCATCACGAACATCCCTAGGATCAGGCTCATCCGCTCGCGCTGACACGCCAACACCGCGACTAGAAAACTCTTCAAACTTCAGCGTTTCAAGTTTACCAGCGGTGTCTAAAATCACTTTGTCGGTGTACACGCCACCCAGCTTTGTTCGACCTTGAACGATATCGCCCACCCGATAGAAGTCACCCTTACCGCCTTTTTGGGCAATAATCGCACTCGATGCTTCAGCAATACTTGCTTGCATCACACCGAGCAACTCAAGTCGCAAGCGGGTATCTGGGGCATCGACATTTTTAACAGCAACCACAGCTTCTTGGCCGACCTCGCCAAATAGGTGCACCGGAGAGGCACTCAATGCCGGAGCGCCCGACATGGATTGCTGCCCCGTGACTGGCGGCATTAAATGCACTGGCGCAGGTGCAACAATCAACCACACCAATTTTGCCAACAACCACGCACATAGTAGCGTCAATATAAGGCTAGCAAGACGCTTAACCCAGCGCTGCCAGGGCAATAATTCGACGGTTTGATCCACTGCTGCAACCATATTTAAAACAAAACACTCAGGTTATAAAAACTTCTGAGACACTTCAAAAATAACCGTGTCTGCATCTGCTTGTTTATCGGGCCATTCCTGCCCAGCTATATCGACGGCGCGACGCAATACACTCACGCCTCCCCAGCCATCGGGTTGAATATACATTTGACCTAACGGGTCACCGTCAGCGGTCACCACTGGCACGACAACCTTGTCACCATCCATCTGCATCGTCGCCACCAGCATAGGTAGCTCTGTCGCGATGGACTGATTTTGCACTCGCGCCTTTAGCTCTCCACCAGAGTAAGTTAACTGACCACTGGCGTTAAGTACTTGGCTTTGGGCGATTGATACATCAGCATTTAAGCCGCTCAGTTCAAATTGCCCATCGAGAACCGTGCGTTGCTGCATCAAAAATGCTTTTAATACGTCAGAATCAAGGTAACCATTAACATCCGTTAACGTCACGCGTTCGGGCGTTCCAGAAAAGACGCCGGACACTTCGCTCAACCCATCTAAGCGTAAATTCTCACCATTAGCATTTAACGTTAATTCGACTTGACCAAACACAAGCGGCAAAGGCGATAACATCCATTCGGTTTTTACTGGGCCGGTATATGGAGAGTTAATAACAAGACTGCCATTCCACAGAGTGCCGACAGGTTGTTGTAGCTGCACGGGCATATCATTCCCCAGCATAGGCTCAACATAACGCCAGACGAAGTGAATCGGTGTGGTGACAACCAGTACAAATGTGAAGGTCAACAATCCAAGTATTAAATACCACTTGGCTGCCCATACGGCACGAAGCATCTTTATTTTTCTATCCTTGTTTTGGCCAGACATTCTACATACTGAGCCGCTAAAAATTAATCAGTTAATGGCCAATCGGCGTAAATAATAGTCAATGGATGTATCAGGATCACGTACTTTACGGCCAATTTATGACAATTCAACGATAGATAGCCCCAATTGCGCCAGTAGTCGTTTATCTCCGGCGATCAAATCGTCTTTTTTTGCACGTGTCAGCTTCTTCACTTTACACTCAGCTTTCAATGCATCGGAGCGAGTGCCCGCAATCGCATTAAACCTTAGCTGTAACGGGCCTTTACCGCGAAGAAACTTGGCCCCTTTGTACGCTTGTGCCTTTTGAGTGGCTCCCAAATTTGAGTTTGGAAACGTCAACGGCCCCTGATGTTCTGCGAACCTGCGCGGTACATCCAAGGTTATTCCGCAGTAAAGCGAGCCTGTGCGCGTCGCAATAAGGTACAACCACCAGACTTTCTCTGGTGTATCGCGCTTTACAAGTTCAGACTTATTGTCAGTGGGTGCATTTAACGTCATCGGGTATTCACTAGATTGGGATTACCGTATGGTGGCTATTCACCTTAGGGTAGCAACTTCAAAGCCATAATTAAAAAGTAGGCATCATGCATTCTGTTTTTCGTGATCCAATCAGCGGTCTCACTCACCTTGCGGGCGCCGTACTGTCTATTCTTGCGTTGTGCATCCTCGTTGCTCAAGCCGCCATCTATGGTGATGTTTGGCATATGGTGTCGTTCAGTATTTTTGGTGTCACATTACTATTGATGTTCGCCAGTAGTGCCTTGTATCACTTAATTCATGCGTCAGACCATGTATTGCTGTGGCTTAAACGTATCGACCATATCGCCATTTTTTTACTTATTGCTGGCAGTTACACTCCTTTTTGCTTAATTCCATTGCACGGCGATACCGGTTGGATGCTATTTACGGCGGTTTGGTCACTCGCTGCCGCGGGGGTGGCACTGAAGCTATTTTGGATTAGCGCGCCAAGAGTGTTATCAACGCTGATATACCTTGGCATGGGCTGGCTGGTTATTTTTGCGGGAAAACCAGCCCTCGAGAACACACCTCCAGACGCGCTTTGGTGGCTACTTTACGGCGGTATTGCTTACTCACTAGGTGCCGTGGTGTACGCCACAAAATGGCCAAACCCTTGGCCTCGCTGGGTAGGATTTCACGAAATATGGCACGTATTTGTGATGGCTGGAGCATTCTGTCATTTTTGGGCGATCGCCTTTCATCTCGCCAAGGTACCAGTACTCTAAGCTCGGGAATTTCGGCATCTTGCAGTCGCGCTGCGCGTGGGGGCCGTAACGCTTTAGCTCGAAGCGTTGAGCAGGTATCATGGCGTCATGACTAACGAATACCAAAGCGGCTTAGAAATATCCGCTCGCATCTACATTCCGTGGAGTGAAATCACATTAAAGGCGATTCGAGCACAAGGTGCCGGAGGGCAAAATGTGAATAAAGTATCATCGGCCATTCACTTACGGTTCGATGTTGCGCGCTCCTCCCTGCCTGAATACATCAAAGAAAAACTGCTAAAATTAGACGACCAACGATTAACCACCGATGGCGTATTAGTTCTTAAAGCACAGCAATTTCGCACACAAGAAAAAAACCGTGAAGATGCGCTATTGCGATTAAAACAGTTTATTCGTATTGCCCTGCGCCCTGAAAAGCCGCGCGTTGCCACCCGCCCAACAATGGCATCCAAACGTCGTCGTGTTGATCAAAAAACACAGCGTGGTCAAATTAAAGCCATGCGCGGAAAAGTCTCTGACTAAGCACTGCTTAATTTATTTAAAGCTCAATTCTTAAACTCAAATTCCTTTCGGGGCTCCGCCCCCGGCCCCATGCCCTTCACCCTCCGGACCAGCCTGTGGCTATTGAAATGGCTCCTGCCATTTACTCGTCATTACCTTCGATCAACGCCTCGACCTGAAGCACTACAGCACCCACTGGTTCGACTGCATGGATGCAGGAGATAGGGTAGCCAAAGCCGAACATGACTGAGTTATTCAGAGGTACCCTAGAACCTTTTGCTTTAAAGTCAGCACCGTTTGATTTGAAATGCGGTTGAGCGGCTTTTCTTTTAATCGGCGAGCGTGCGGCGCCAGATAACAAAGTCATTCTGCGGCCTTTAGAGCAAAACCTTGCCCCGGAGCGCCGCAAAAAATATGGATGCTTTAAGAGGTCGCTCCGGGGCGGATTGTTTTGCGTGCCGCATAATGACTGCCGTTGGCTGGATGAAGCCGGATGCGCCGAGAAGAGAGGATCGTAAGGAGAAACCTCTCCTTGCATGGGGCTGGGGGCGTAGCCCCGAAAGGGAGTGGAGTTTGAATATTTAGTTTTAAAGTTGAAATGGAGAGTTGAGCTTTAAATAAACTAGATAGTTTGCGTTAACGCGCCCCTTTCCGGTGTTTTTTAATAACGCTGTACGCCATTTGGACTTCTTGAGCTTTTTCTTTGGCGCGATTCACTTGCGCGTCACTGGCACCACTCGCTGATAACTTATCAGGATGATACTCGCTCATTAAACGACGAAAAGTACGCTTTAGTTCAACATCAGAAACGTCGGGAGTTAATCCTAATGTCACGTAAGCTCGGCGCACTTCTGTGCTCATTTTTGACGTTGTCGCACCCATTTCAGGCCCCGACGACTTGCGCTCTCGCCCCTGCCACCCACGCTCTGACTTCACTCGATTGCACAGCCAAATAAAGCGCAATGGCGCGATTCCAAACGCCGAGGTTAGCGTTTTAATAACCGCTTTTTTGTCTTTGTTTAAGCCCCCATCTGCATAGGCTACTTGCAGAAGCAACTCGACAAACCCTTCCTGTTGAGCCTCAGGTAAACTGCGTTCCAGCCTTTGAACTTCAGGTACTAACCGATAACTATTCAGCTTGCCTTCACTGAATAAGCGCACCGCCATTTGACGGCGATCACCTGTTAGATTTAAGCCATTCATGACCTTGCCGGCCGCGCTGATTTCGTCTTCACTGACGCGACCATCGGCTTTGGCAAGATGCCCCATAATGCGAAACAACGCGCTGATATGCTCTTGTTGTAAATCGCCTCTCGGAGCGGCTTTCGCCTTCGCCGCAACCCGATCAAACAAGTGCCCGGTAATTGCTCCGACCACCAAACCAAACGGACCGCCAAACATAAACCCTAACGCAGCCCCCACGGCTTTTCCCGCCCACGTCTGATTCCGATCAATCAACTGCTTCACGCTGATGAATCTCCGCACAACCGCTGTTCAAGATCATATAAACGCTGCGGTGTTCCCACATCGACCCAATCTGCATTAAGTTTTGAACCAATAATTTGTTGTTGCAGCATGGCCGAACGTAACATAGGCGCGAGAGGGTAAGCACCGCTCGTCCATTCGGCCCACAACGTTGGAGATAACAGGCTTATGCCACTAAAAGTGAGCGCCTTTTCATTCTGAAGCGTTGCATCCAATACCTTGCCTTCATCCAAGCAGAAATCCCCTTGAGGATTATGCGTCGGGTTATCAATCAACCATAAATGCCCAAGCTCCCCTTCTTGCAAAGAGGTATTCATGACTTCGCTGTAATCCCAGTTTGTCCACACATCGCCATTGATCAATAAAAAAGCATCTTCACCCAAAAGCGGTAGCGCTTGATATACACCACCGCCGGTTTCTAACGCTTCATTTTCTGGTGAATATTGAATCTTTATTCCCCAACTTGAGCCATTACCTAACGTCTGTTCAAGTTGTTCACCTAGCCACGCATGATTGATCACAATATCCGTGATGCCTGCCGCCGCGAGTTTCTCTAAATGATGAACAATCAGCGGCTTACCACACAAAGGAATCAACGGTTTGGGGCAGGTGTCTGTTAATGGAGCCATTCGCGTGCCCCGACCTGCCGCCAAGATCATGGCTTTCATGTCTGTGACCCCGTTAACTTGTTGGCCAACACAGGTAAAAATTCGGTGTCTAACCAAGTACAAAGCTCAGCAAACTCAGGATAACGACCGGCAACATCGCGCAAATAACGACAAGTATTCGGAATGTCTTTCATATACCCAGCTTTACCATCGCGCAAATTCAAACGCGCAAATATTCCAGCGGCTTTCAAATGGCGCTGCATCCCCATTAAATCAAAGGCTCTCTGCAACGCTTCCAGGGAGTCATTCCAAATGCCAGCACCAGTGGCCGCCTGCCAATAGGATGTGACCAAGTCAGACACGAGTTCGTCCGGCCAACGGACGTAACAGTCTCTTAGTATCGAAACAAGATCGTAAGTCACAGGCCCAGCGACAGCGTCTTGAAAATCAATCACACCAATCTTGTTATCGGCGCACAACATCAAGTTGCGAGAGTGAAAGTCTCGATGCACCACCACCGTTGGTTGAGACAAGGCGGCATCCACCAGCACTAGCTCTACTCGCTTGAGCATCTCTCTTGTGGTTTCACTCAACAACAATCCCAATTGGCGCTCACACAACCAATCAGGAAATAACGCCATTTCTTGTCGCAACAATGCATCGTCATAAGCCGGTAAGTCATCATGAGGTAATTTTTGTAACGCAATCAATTCATCGATTGAGCGTTGGTACAACAAACGAACATCGTCTGCGGTTGTGCTCTCGGCATGCAGAGCTGGCCATAATATTTCATCGCCAAAATCTTCAAGCAACATAAACCCTTGTTCATACTCAGTGGCAATCACTTCAGGCACATGCACCCCGTGAGCGCGCCAAGACTGGGCGATGCGCACAAATTTAGGGTTATCTTCTTTATCCGCTGGGGCATCAACACACACCCAACTTTTGCCCTGAAGGCGTAGGCGAAAGTATCGGCGAAAGCTCGCATCGCCAGATACCATCTCGATTTCTGCAGGTACATCAACGCCGGTTAAACGTGAAATCTGCGAAGCTGCCCATACTGCGAGGGAATCCCGTCGCTGATCCATGCTGGCCTCTCGGTGTCAGTCGTTCTACAATTTGGCCCCTAAAATACTACTGAGGCGCCCGTTATCAAAAGGTCGCTAAAGATAACACACTTCAAATTGGAATCGCGCTTGTCGCTGACCATGACTGCAGACGCAAATCACAACTTAAATCAGAGCCGTAATGACGCTTTAAATGATGGTGTTCATCGCCGCATGAGAAAACCCTCAAGCCACTACCGCTTGGGGCTGCTTGGCTGTATCTCATGGGTTAGCGGCTCCGTAATAAGCCTGTTTCTAGCGCTAGTCGTACATGCCGATGATACCACTGCCTCTGACGATTATGTCGTTGATTACTCAACCCTCGGCTGGGTCCCGCGTTCACAACTGAGCATAGAAGAGCAAGAAACCTTGCCGGCGTTCTGCCGAGGAATGTATCGCGATAGCGATATCATTCCCTTAAAAGATAAACGAATTGAAGCCGAAGCCGACGAAGCGACACTGCAAAAAAGTGGTGAAATGGCACTACAGGGCGATGTGGTTTTTCGCCAAGAAGGGCAAATACTCAACAGCGACTACGCAAACTGGGCGCCTGAATCTCGGGTCGCGAACTTTCGCGGCAACGTTTCTATTCAAAGCGCGGGCATGATGTTGGGGGGCGATTCGGCCAATTTTAACGACTCCACCGGCGACATCACCTTAAATCGCAGCGCTTATGTGATTACAAACAAGCATCTACGCGGCTTGGCGGGCAACATTCATTCGCCACAAGATAACGAATTAATAATGACTGACGCCACTCTCACCTTTTGTGAGCCGGGCCGTAACGACTGGGACTTTGCAACTAGCGAATTATCCTTAAATCAAGACGCCGGATTTGGCACCGCATGGCACGCGCGTTTGCGGGTAAAAGAAGTCCCTGTTTTTTACATACCTTACTACCGTTTCCCGATCGATGATCGACGATTAACCGGTTTCCTTGACCCAGGAATTGCTTTAAATGGCATGGGCCAAGCCGAAGACATTCAGATTCCATTTTATCTAAATCTAGCGCCCAATCTTGATGCCACGATCATTGCTCACCACGTGTTGGATCACGGTGTTCTTTGGGAAAACCAGCTGCGTCACAAAACAGCACTCCTTGGCGATGGCGAGCTCAATTACGGTATTTTAGGGACGGACAAAGAAACCAAAGAAGAACGGTCTCTGCTGAATTATCAACAATCAGGCACATGGGGTAGCCGCTGGAGCCACAACTGGGTATACAGCAAGGTCAGCGATAACGATTACTTTAGCGATATGAACTCAAGCGCGGCGGTTGATCGAACCACACATTTACCACGACGCGGCACAATTCAATACCAAGCGCCTCAGATCAACGGTAATGTACTGATCGAAAGCTTTCAAACCACAGACGAAACCATCACCCTGTCTAATCGTCCTTACCGCCGCTTGCCGCAATTAAACTTAATACTAACACCGGCCACTGAAAGCACATGGACTTTAAAGCAAACACTACAAGCCACCCGCTTTAACCGCGAAAGCTCAGCCATTATCAACGAGAGTGAGCAAACCCTCAGTGGGTTCGCGGCATTTAATGGCGACCGTTTGGTGTCTGATAGCAGTATCTCGTATCCGCTTCGCCGTCCGTATGGGTTTCTAACGCCTACCGTTGAGTATCGCCACCGAGCCTATCGTTTATATGACTCAAGCGCCGAAGATGATATAGCGACTGAACCAAGTTTTGGTGCATCTCGTATGAGCCTTGACGGGAGCTTAGCATTTGAACGCGAAACCAGCGCATTTTCGCAAAGCTACACACAAACGCTCGAACCACGTTTGTTTTACGTTCACAGCCCTTACAAAGAAAACCAAGAAGATATCCCCGCTTTCGATACCAAGGCGACCAGTGTTACTTTTAATAGCTTATTTACCGGCGACCGTTTTACCGGCGGCGACCGCTTAGCCGATTTGAATCAACTCAGCACAGGCTTAACCACGCGTTATATACGTGACGACGGTCTAGAGCAGTTTCGTGTGAGTGCAGGCAGTATCTGGTACTTCAAAGATCGCGAGGTCACTCTCAGTGGGGCCGAAAGCAGTTATCAAGAGCGTCACACCTCAAGCATATTGGCAGAATCGGAATGGAACCCAACCAGCGACTGGTCTGTCTTCTCTTTTGTAGAATGGGACCCATATCAAGATTATTCACGCCAAGAGCGTCATGGCGTACGCTTTAGTGATGACATGAACCATATGTTAAGTGTCAGCAGCACTAAACTGGATAATCGTGACCCAGATACCGGGACAGAGAGTAACTCTCACCAGTTAGATGTGGGTTTATACTGGGCCTTAAGTGATCACTGGGCCATATTTGGACGTCAGTTACGAGATTTACGTGCGTACGAAACCAATGAATTACGCCCAGAAGATAAAGTGCTCGAATCACTTGCTGGACTGGAATATCAAAGCTGTTGCTGGCGGGCACAACTGATGTACCGTGAGACATCACCGCGCAGCACCGACACAGAATTTACCACCGAAAAACGCTTCGGCTGGATGCTTAGCATTCAGCTGAAAGGTCTTACAACGCTGGGCAGTGGCACTGATGAGCTGCTTTCTGACAGCATTTATGGATACTCAAGACGTCTTTATCATGATTATTAAAAAGCTAGTAACTCTATCCACCACCCTGCTTCTGAGCATCACGCTCAGTGCCAACACCTACGCCGCGCCTGAATTATTGGATCAAGTCATGGCGGTGGTTGATGACGACGTCATTATGGCCAGCGAGCTGACCAAACGCATGGATACCGTGCGGGTGCAAAACAGCGACAAAGATCTCCCAGATTCTTCGGCATTACGCGAGCAAGTACTTGAGCGCATGATCACCGAAAGCGTGCAGCTGCAAATGGCTGACCGCGCCGGCATTCGGATTAGCGAGTCACAACTTGATGACGCCATGACCCGTATTGCGGCACAAAATAACATGAGCCTGCCTGAATTCCAGCAAGCGATGGCCAGCGAAGGCGTGTCCTTCAGCTACGCCCGCCAGCAAATTCGCAATGAAATGCGCGTCAGTCGAGTACAGCAATATCAGGTTGGCGAGCGCATTCAAATCACCGATCAAGATATCGATTACTTTCTCGCGTCCGACATAGGCCGTATGGCCTCTGCGGCTGAATATCGCCTGCGCCACATCCTCATTGCCGTTAGCTCAGGTTCAAACGCAGAGCAATACCAAGCCGCCGAAGCAAAAGCCAACAACCTAGTAGAAGAGCTACGCAACGGCTCAGAATTTGGTCGCGTCGCCATGGCCGAATCCAGTGGTGGTACTGCCCTCAATGGTGGAGACATGGGCTGGCGCAAAGAAGGCCAGCTGCCATCTATTTTTGCTGAAGTCGCCCCAGCGATGGAAATTGGCGAAATATCATCGCCAATCCGAACGGCGAGCGGTTTTCACATCATTAAATTAGAAGAAAAACGTGGTGGCAGCTCAAAACTCATTGAGCAGGCAAAAGTGCGTCACATCTTAATTCAAACCAACGAAGTTCGTGACGAGGACCAAGCCAAAGAGCTCATTGATAAACTCTATGAGCGCATCGTTGCCGGTGCTGATTTTGCCGAGCTGGCGAAAGAATTCAGTGACGATCCGGGCAGTGGCGCAGGTGGTGGTGATCTCGGCTGGGTATCTCCCGGCGATATGGTGCCAGAGTTTGAAAGCACCATGGCCAGCACTGAAACCGGTAAATACAGTCAGCCTATTCGCAGTCAATTTGGCTGGCATATTTTAGAAGTGACCGAACGTCGTAAAACCGATATCGGTGAAGAAGTGCAGCGTAATCAAGTTCGCCAAATGCTGTACTCCCGTCGTTTCGACGAAGAGCTGCCAATCTGGTTGCGTAAAATTCGCTCCGAAGCCTATGTCGATATCAAGGACGCTTCGTGAGCTTGAATGCCAAGACATTGCGCTTAGCCATCACCGCCGGAGAACCTGCCGGCATTGGCCCCGATCTATGCATTCAAATAGCACAGCATACACACGATGCAGAACTGGTCATCATTGCTGATCCAATGCTCATAGAACAAAGGGCACAAGCGCTAAATTTACCCATTACGCTCAGCCACTTTGATGCAGAAAGATCAGCAACCCCCTCTAAAGCAGGCCAGCTAACGATATATCCAGTTCCTCTCAATGCCGACGTTCGCAGCGGTGAATTGAACAGTGCAAACGGCACTTACGTCATTGAGACCCTACGCATTGCCGCCGAGGGGACTATGGATGGCCGCTGGGATGCCATTGTTACTGCCCCTGTGCACAAAGGCGTAATCAACGATGCAGGCGTCCCGTTTACCGGACACACCGAGTATTTCCGTGATTATTGTGGTGTTGAAGAGGTTGTTATGATGCTCGCCACAGAAGACTTACGCGTGGCCCTAGTGACGACTCACTTGCCATTAAAAGAGGTCGCTGAGGCCTGTACAAGTGATCGTATCAAGCGCGTAAGCCGTATTCTTAACCACGATTTAAAGCACTACTTTGGGGTAGCCCAACCACACATATTGGTTGCAGGATTAAACCCACACGCAGGGGAAGACGGTCACTTAGGCCGAGAGGAAATTGACACCATTATTCCTGCGCTGAACGAACTCAGAAACGAAGGTTTACACCTGACCGGACCATTACCCGCCGACACCTTATTTACGCCAAAGCACTTAGCACATGCCGACGCCGCGTTAGCCATGTATCACGACCAAGGCCTACCCGTGCTTAAATTCCACGGTTTTGGCCGCGCCGCAAACATTACCTTAGGCATGCCGATTATTCGCACCTCGGTTGATCACGGCACCGCGCTTGATTTAGCCGGGACGGGTACAGCAGACAGTGGCAGCCTACTTACCGCCATCCGAGTTGCCACACAGATGGCTCATCATAAATTGCAGGACACGTCCCACCATGAGTAAAAAAGCCCCACTGGCACACGGCCACAAAGCCCGTAAGCGTTTTGGTCAGAACTTCCTGCACGATCAACACGTGATCGGAAAAATTGTTAAAGCCATCCACCCAAAGCCAACCGATTGCTTGGTTGAAATTGGACCGGGCATGGGCGCGCTTACCGAACCTTTATTAGAAGCCTCTGGTAAGTTAGATGTTGTTGAGCTGGACCGCGATTTAATTCCAATTCTGCGCACCAAGTTTTTTAATTACCCGAATTTTAATATTCATCAGGGTGATGCCCTTAAATTCGACTTCAGCACCTTACTTCAAGAAGGCCAACAACTACGTATTGTCGGCAACCTGCCCTACAATATTTCAACGCCATTAATCTTCCACTTCTTAAAGCATTACGCCATGGTGCAAGACATGCACTTTATGCTGCAAAAAGAAGTGGTCGAGCGTTTAGCAGCCGCTCCAGGTTCTGGGGATTATGGTCGTTTGAGCATCATGGCGCAGTATTTCTGCCGCGTAGAGCCTTTATTTGTGGTTGGCCCCGGAGCATTTAATCCGCCACCTAAAGTCGAGTCTGCCATTGTACGCATGCGACCTTACGACGAATTACCTTTCCCGGCCAAAGATCACAAAGTGCTGGAGCACGTTGTTCGTGAAGCATTTAGCATGCGCCGTAAAACATTGCGAAATACATTAAAACGATTAATTGATTCCGACACCCTTGAGAGCATTGGAATTAATACGGGGTTACGCCCTGAAAACTTAACCCTTGAAGAATATGTTCGTATCGCTGATAAAGTAGCAGAGTTGCAGCAAGAGCAAATCAATCAAGACGACAGCCCAACAGGTGAAAAATAATGAAGCTTGAAGACAGTGTCATAGTCACAGTGAAAACTGAATATCTGGATGAGCAATCATTGCCAGAAGATGACCGCTACGTCTTTGCTTACCACATCAAAATTCGCAATGACGGCGACCAAGCTGCCACATTACGCACCCGCCATTGGTTTATCGCCAATGGCAACGCTGACGTACAAGAAGTAAAAGGGGAAGGCGTGATTGGTGAACAGCCGACCATAGAGCCAGGAGAAACCTATCGCTACTCATCAGGTTCCGTATTAAGCACTCGAGTTGGCAGTATGCGTGGCTACTACGTTATGGAAGCGGACGACGGCACCTTATTCCATGCCACCATTCCGGTGTTCACGCTGTCGCTACCTAACGCTCTGAATTAATGGCTACGTACGTCATTGGCGACTTGCAGGGATGTTACGAACCCCTGCAACGGTTACTCAAAAAGATCGCCTTCGACCCAAAACAAGATCACCTGTGGTTTGCTGGTGACTTGGTCAATCGTGGGCCGGAGTCGCTTGAGTGCCTGCGCTTTATTCGCCATTTAGCGCACCGTGCTACCGTCGTATTAGGGAATCATGATTTGCACTTATTGGCGACGTACTACGGCGCTGCTAAAAACAGAAAAAACGATACGTTAGAAGAAGTACTCAACGCACCTGATTGTGTCGGTTTGATGGATTGGCTGCGTCATCAGCCCCTAGTACATTACGATGCCGCTAACAACTGGTGTATGACTCATGCGGGCCTGCCACCCATGTGGAGCGCGCGTAAAGCGCATTCACTGGCACAAGAAGTTGAAAGCGTATTACGCGGCGATTGTGCGCCGTTTTTCGCACAGATGTACGGCAACCAACCCGACCTATGGGACAACAGTTTAACCGGCCAGGATAGACTACGAGTGATCGTTAATTACCTCACTCGTATGCGTTTTGTCGATACCGACGGTCGACTAGACTTAGTCACAAAAGAAGGCGAAGGCTCACGACCCAATGGGTTTGTGCCGTGGTTTGAACACCCACAGCGGAAATCCGAAAACACACGTATCGTCTTTGGTCATTGGGCAGCCCTAGAGGGCAAAGCCGATGTTGCCAATGTCTGGGCATTAGACACCGGGTGCGTTTGGGGTGGAAAACTCACCGCTTTGCGTCTTGAAGATAAGAGAAGATTCAGCGTACCCGCTAAAAAATAACACGGAGACCACACATGGCTTACGAACGTATCACTATCGCCGATGCAAAACCCCTTTTTGATAACGAAAGTCTACGAGTTGCCGATATTCGCGATGCAATGAGCTACGAATCCAGTCACATCAAAGGTGCCATCAACCTTAGTAACGACAACCTGCCTGAATTCATGCAACAGACACCGAAAGACGCACCAATTTTGGTCTGCTGCTACCACGGCAACTCTAGCCAAGGAGCAGCGCAATTTCTTGCCGCTCAAGGTTACGACACCGTATATAGCTTAGATGGCGGCTTTGAAATGTGGAAAATGGCCGTTCCTGAGCTGTGTGAGCAATAATCACGACCTTCATACATCGCCCATATATTCCGGCTGGCAGGAATGCATAGTGCATTTTTGCCGCTTCCTCTGATTTACTCTGTCATTTTCATCGAAAACGCGCATTTGATCACATTGGTCAGCAGGTAATGCTGCATCTCGGCACAAGCCGTGCATACTAATATTTACAGGTTCAAGAAGCGTCAGAATTTTGGAAAGACTCTGGCCAAGCGTGATCGAACCGGGCCATACTGGTCAAAAGCATATGGAATTTATCCGTGATGCTTGGTGCGTACCATTGTTTAACTCATGGTTTAACTCGTGCCCTAACTAACACATTTATGTCAGGTTTTTATGTAACTAATTAATAAACAAAGAATCAGCCAGAAGGGGTGAACCATGAGCGTATTCAGCCGTTTTCAAGAACGCTATCGCGAAACGCAGGAAGAGGTAATCAGTCTCCAAGACTACCTTGATTTGTGTAAACAAGATCCCACCGTTTATGCCTCGGCCGCAGAACGAATGCTCATGGCCATCGGCGAACCGGAAGTTATTGATACCTCCAAAGACCTACGTCTCAGTCGCATATTTTCCAATAAAGTCATCAAATCTTACCCCGCCTTTTCCGAGTTTTATGGCATGGAAGAAGCCGTCGAAAATATCGTCTCGTACTTTCGTCATGCCGCTCAAGGCTTGGAAGAGCGTAAACAAATTCTTTATTTATTAGGCCCTGTAGGCGGCGGTAAATCTTCTCTGGCTGAACGGCTCAAAGCACTCATACAAGACATCCCCTTCTATGCGATTAAAGGTTCCCCCGTTTTCGAGTCACCGCTGGGCTTATTCGACGCCATCGAAGACGGCGCGATTCTCGAAGAAGATTACGGCATCCCGAAACGCTACTTAGGCCGGGTCATGTCACCCTGGGCAGTCAAACGTCTGCATGAACTGGGCGGCGATATCAGCAAGTTCGAAGTGGTGAAATTATACCCATCAACACTCGATCAAATTGGCGTTGCCAAAACCGAACCCGGTGACGACAACAACCAAGATATTTCAGCACTCGTAGGTAAGGTCGATATTCGTAAACTCGAAGACTTCGCCCAAGACGACCCCGATGCGTATTCTTATTCCGGATCATTGTGCCGTGCTAACCAAGGCTTGATGGAATTTGTGGAGATGTTTAAAGCACCAATTAAAGTGCTACATCCTCTATTAACGGCCACCCAAGAAGGCAATTACAATGGTACAGAAGGCATGGGAGCGATGCCTTTTGAAGGCGTCATCCTCGCGCACTCAAACGAATCCGAGTGGCAAGCCTTCCGCAATAACAAAAACAACGAAGCATTTCTCGACCGCGTATATATCGTCAAAGTGCCATATTGCTTACGCGTGGATGAAGAAATTAATATTTATCACAAGCTACTTGAGCACAGCTCGTTATCACAAGCGCCATGCGCCCCTGATACGCTCTCTATGTTGGCTAAGTTCACCGTACTGTCTCGTTTAAAAGTGCCTGAAAATTCGAGTGTCTACTCGAAGATGCGTATATATAACGGCGAGAATATGAAAGACACCGACCCCAAAGCGAAATCCATTCAGGAGTATCGCGATGGTGCTGGTGTGGATGAAGGCATGAACGGTATTTCAACACGCTTTGCCTTTAAGATTTTGTCTAAAGTATTTAACTTCGACTCTACTGAAGTGGCGGCCAATCCGGTACATCTTATGTATGTATTGGAACAAGCGATTGAACAAGAGCAATTCCCTGAGGAAACTCACAACCGTTACCTCAACTATTTGAAAGAATACATTTCTTCTGAATACGTTGATTTTATCGGTAAAGAAATCCAAACGGCTTATCTCGAATCGTATGCAGAATATGGCCAAAATATATTTGATCGCTACGTTACCTACGCAGACTTTTGGATACAAGATCAAGAATACCGTGACCCAGAAACCGGGGAAATTCTTGATCGCGTTTCAATTAACGAGGAGTTAGAAAAAATTGAAAAATCCGCGGGCATTAGTAATCCAAAAGATTTCCGCAACGAGATCGTGAACTTTGTATTGCGTGCTCGCGCTAACAATAATGGCAACAACCCAAGCTGGCAGTCATACGAGAAAATGCGCTCCGTCATTGAGAAAAAAATGTTCTCAAATACCGAAGACCTCCTGCCTGTTATTTCGTTCTCGGCTAAATCTTCTAATGAAGACACCAAGAAACACGACGATTTTGTCGCCAGAATGACAGAGCGTGGTTATACCGAGAAACAGGTTCGCCTGCTCTCAGAATGGTATCTGCGTGTGCGTAAGTCTCAGTAATCCTGATCAGTGTTGCGCCTTCTCACGTTCGTTTATGGGAAGCGCAACCACTTAAGCGAGGGTGTATGTCCTACATTATTGATCGACGCCTGAATGGAAAGAATAAAAGCACAGTTAACCGACAGCGTTTTTTACGGCGTTATCGCGCCCATATTAAAGACGCCGTAAAAGACGCTGTTAACCGCCGCTCGATCACCGACATGGATCGCGGCGAGCAAATCAGCATTCCAACTCGAAATACCAATGAACCAAGTATTTCCCATGGCCAAGGTGGTAAACAAAACCGTGTTTATCCCGGTAACAAAGAATTTCATACCGGTGATGAGCTGGAAAAACCACAACAAGGTGGTGGAGGACAAGGCAGCGGCCAAGCCAGTGATCAAGGAGAAGGCGAGGAAGATTTCACCTTTGCCATTACCCGTGATGAGTTTTTAAATTACCTGTTCGATGATTTAGCCTTGCCTAATATGATTAAAAAATCATTGGCGCAAACCAAAAACTTCCAAACCCGCCGAGCAGGGTTTGTCTCTGAGGGGACGCCTAATAATCTCTCGGTGGTTAAATCCATGCGCAATGCTCAAGCTCGACGTATCGGTATGGGCGCAGGAAAACGACGTAAATTAAAAGAACTGCAAGCTCAATTAGAGGCCGCCGAGAAAATAGGAAACACGGCCATTATCCCAGCACTCAAGAATGAAATTGAAGACCTTGAGCGCCGCCTGAAATTGATTCCTTTCCTAGACGATATTGACCTTAGGTATCGTAATCAAATTAAAGTGCCTATGCCCACCAGCAAGGCTGTGATGTTTTGTTTAATGGATGTCTCTGGGTCAATGACACAAGATGTGAAAGACCTTGCTAAGCGTTTTTACTTGCTACTGTATCTCTTTTTAGAGCGCAACTATGAACAAATAGATATTGTATTTATTCGTCATCACACCAGTGCTAAAGAAGTCGACGAGCAAGAGTTTTTTTATTCGCGTGAGACCGGCGGCACCATAGTGTCCAGCGCATTAAAGCTGATGGATGAGATTATTCAATCTCGCTACGACGGCGGCGATTGGAATATATACGCGGCTCAAGCCTCTGACGGTGATAACTGGGATGACGACTCCCCGCTATGCGCCGAGCTACTGAGTAAAAAAATTCTGCCTGCGGTACAGTACTTCTCTTATATTGAAATTACTCCCAATGACCATCAAGCCTTATGGGATGCTTACAAGCATGTTGGTAAGTCATTTGATAAGCAGTTCGCGATGGCACAAATTCGTGGCCCAGAAGATATATTCCCTGTATTCCGTGAGCTGTTTGCACGTGATCAGTACGAGGAGGCAATATGAGCGACGAGAACCCAAGCAGTAAAAACAACTACATTTCGACCGGCTCAGATTGGACCTTTGATCTACTAGAAACGTATGACAGCGAAATCGCCAGAGTCGCAGCAATCTATGGCCTTGATACCTACCCGAATCAAATTGAGGTCATCAGTGCCGAACAGATGATGGATGCCTACTCCTCTGTAGGTATGCCTATTGGCTATAATCACTGGTCGTATGGAAAGCAATTTTTATCTACGCAAAAAGGCTATCAACGCGGTCAAATGGGTCTAGCCTATGAAATTGTGATCAATTCTAATCCATGCATCGCGTACCTCATGGAAGAAAACACCCTTCCCATGCAGGCCTTAGTGATTGCTCATGCGTGTTACGGACACAATTCCTTTTTTAAGAATAATTACCTCTTCCGTACATGGACAGATGCAGGATCAATCATTGATTACCTAGTATTTGCCAAAAATTATATTCGTAAATGCGAAGAGCGCTACGGCCAAGATGAGGTGGAGCAAATGCTCGACTCATGTCACGCATTACAAAACTACGGCGTTGATCGTTACCGCCGCCCAAAACCTATCTCTGCTGCCGAAGAGCGAATGCGCCAAGAAGAACGCGAAACTATATTGCAGCAACAGCTCAATGATCTCTGGCGAACCTTGCCAGTACAAAAAAAAGACGAAGCGCCTAAAGCTCGTCGGCAGTTTCCATCAGAGCCGCAAGAAAACCTGCTCTACTTTGTTGAAAAAAATGCGCCCCTGTTAGCCCCTTGGCAACGAGAGGTGATTCGCATAGTGCGGAAAATCTCGCAGTATTTTTATCCGCAGCGCCAAACCCAAGTTATGAATGAGGGCTGGGCTACGTTTTGGCATTACACTTTGCTAAATCATTTGTACGATGAGGGCAAAGTTACCGACGGCTTTATGATGGAGTTTTTAACCTCACATACTAATGTGGTCGCACAACCCGGATTTGACTCCCCTTACTTCAATGGCATCAACCCCTACGCTTTGGGTTTTAATATGTTCCGCGATATTCGTCGTATCTGTGAAAACCCGACCGATGAGGATCGTGAATGGTTTCCTGATATTGCCGGTAAAGACTGGCTAGAAACCTTGCACTTTGCGATGCGAGATTTCAAAGACGAAAGCTTTATTCAGCAATATTTATCGCCGCATTTGATGCGAGAATTTCATTTATTCTCAATTTATGATGACGAATCAGCCGAGCACTATCGCGTAGATGCCATTCACAATGAGCAAGGGTATCGAAAACTACGAGAAACACTGGCTCGCCAGTATGATTTATCGGTACGTGAACCTAACATTCAAGTCACCAACGTCGATGTCGAGGGAGACCGCTCAATCACCCTAAAACACACCCAACAAGATGGAAAGCCTCTGTCTGGCGATACCTTTGAAGTACTCAAACACTTGCATACGTTATGGGGCTTTGATGTTCATTTAGAAAGCTGGGATGGCGATACGATGCTAAAGCGCATGAGCTGCCCTTCAATTTCTGTGGAGCTGTAAATTGCGCCTATAAATAACAAAAATGAATAAGCATAAAAAAACGGAGCAAATTAACGCTCCGTTTTTTTATGCTTTGCTCAATTTAAAGCACTTTCTAAACAATCACCAAGCAATCACCATATCATCACGCTGAATGGCCAAATGCTCTGCTGATTGTTTTAAATCAGCCACAATAAACTGTGGTTGCACGTGTTTTACCACCGCTTCAGCGGCCATGTCCGTTAGCTCTGTACGAGGTTCCAGATCAAGGTTATACAGCGTACCTGTGCGGTACACCTTAAACGTATCACCTGGTCTGATTCCAGCGCCGGCACTGGCTTCAATATGCAAACGATTACCGCGAGCTTTAACAATACGCGCCATAAATGGCTGACAACGTAGGGTTTGATTTAAATCATCAGCCGCTTTCTCTAATAACGAGCTTACTTCGCCGCCATAGTTGGTGTCCCAAAAATCAGGTGTCGCAAAACCAACATAATCATTTTTACGCACATTCCACTCTCCTTGAGTACGATATGTACGCTGCGACAACATAGCGCCACTTAAGCCATCATGAATAAATACATCCATCACAAATTCACGTTGGCGTGCTTTACTCATCCCTGCCAATCGAGATAAAGCAAAGCCACTCTGTTTTTGTTCTTTCGCCAAAGAAAGATCCCTCACGACGCCCGATACGACATACTGCGCACCCAACTGCGTCGCCAAAGCAACTGAGGTGGTCAAACGCTGCTGTGCGGTTTCTGCCGATGGCGCACGACGAGGGTCTTGATACAAGCTAATGCGAGTAGCATCTAGGGCATGCACTAGTCCTTGGCCGTTTAATTCAGAGGCTAACCAACGTGGCAGTGCTTGTTCAATATTCTCTAGACGACCATAGGTTGCATGTTGAGGGCGAGCTAAGCCAAATCCAGTGACCGCAATTGCTTTACGATATTCCTGAGTTTGCCCAGGACACAGAGATTGCTCATTCACATCCGCGCGTACCGACACTAGGTACACACCGTCGACAACGTTTTCCCACAGCACTTCAACATTACGCACATCCGCGCCGGTCGATACTGCTACTTCATCTTTAGAAATTACGCCCTCTTTCATCAGCTGCATTCCCGAGACTTGCGCCCCTGCCTGCAAGCTTGCTTGATAAAGGGCGTCTTTCATTGCCTCCGCTCGGGCGTAAGATGGTGCGCCATCAATAGGCGCACGCCCAACCACTTCAACAACCTGGGCATTAACAAGCGATGTCTGAAAAGGTAATAACAAAGTTACTAGTAGCAATGACCAACGCATAACGACCTCCAATCATTCTATGAAATAAAAGCCGCTTTCAGGCATGGATGATTCACCCTTCACACGAGTACGTTGGCTCGCAGCAAAGTGTTGTGCATCTCGACCACCCAAAGGCACACGACAATCCACATTAAAGCGCTGGCTATCCATGGTTTGTAGACAGTTTCGGAAACCTTGATCAATGATCATTTCGAGCATGGTTTCTGCGCTGCCATCAGGCAATACATCGGTTGAAACCACGCGCGCGCCGTGCATAAAGGTTTCTACATAACTGGCAAAGCGATCATTCTGCACCACCATATCGCGCACGGTGGTACTGCCTTGTACTGAGGTACCGTACACACGTTCGGCCATGGCTCGATACGCGTCCATCTTTGATGCGCGAATAGCCATTAAACGTTTCTGCACATCCGATTTTTTACTCGCCGTATCCGTCGCACCGTAACCCACGACTCTAAGCACCATCGGAGCAACGGGGTCTATTTCCTGCTGAACCGGTGTGAAGAATTCTTCCGGGGGGGAACTCGCATTTGGCTGATCCAATACCGGGCCAGCACACGCAGATAAAATACCTGCCGCCAGCAAGACGCTGACAGCAGTGGTTAACTTAAATTTCATATCTGAACTCCAAACAGACAGGCTTATGTCAGTGTCTATCGGCCGACTGACAGAAAATTTAAGATGTTTTATCCAATGTTTTTTGTATCGCCTTTGTAAGTGAGCCGTTAAACAAGGATTTAAGGGCTCTGTCTGGGCCTCGGTGCCATTGATACAAGCACAAAGCCGACAACAATAATGCCGCGCCTACCGCACTCGACAACTGCAAACGTTCATCACGCAGCAAGTACCCCCACATCACCGCTAATACCGGGGCAATTAAGGTAATGAGTGTCACTCTTGAGGTCGGTAAATGCTTGAGAATATAAAAATACAAAACAAACGCCAGTAGCGACCCAAATAAAATCAGATAACTCAACGAAAAAAGCGCAACAGGACTCCAAACTTCAGGTAAATGAATGCCAAATATGGGAACCGTGAGCAAATACATCAACGACGACATCCACAGTGTGCCGCTGGTTTGTACCATAGGATGCAATTGCGCATTCGCTTGCTTTGTCCATACCGCGCTCACCACAAAGAAAATCACCGAGAGCAAACTGCCCACAATGCCACGCCACGCTAAACCGTCCAACATTAAGCGCCCAGAGACCACTAAGGTTAAGCCACTTAAGGCAATCAATAATGCCAACACCCTAATTGGCGTTAATTCCCGCTCGCGCAACCACACGTAAGCTAGTGCGCCGGTCAGCATCGGTGCTAATCCATAAATGACAGAAATTAAGCCTGATGGAATGTAATGCGCACCCCAATACACCGACATCATGGCACCGTAAATGCCTACACTCCCGGCAAAATAACTTTGTAACGCTCGCGCACTCAAGGCCAGCTTCTGTCGCATGATCCACACCAATATCAGTGATAAACACGCGCTAATCCACATACGCAAACTCACTGATGTAAAAAAATCCAAGCCCGTTTGGCTAAACTGGATTGCGATGGGGGTAGACGACCAAATAACGATCACCAACAGATATGCCAATAAGATTTTCATGTTTCACCTTTCGTACGATTCATTGCCTCAAACCGATGATTTCCATCAAGAACCTCCAATCCGCAGCCACAAAAAAGGCCGCATCATGTGCGGCCTTTGAGAATTATTTTTGAGTTGTCTGCTCTTAATCCCGGGGCCGCATCAGTGGCATACGTGCACGCACAACACAGCGCACAATAGCTTGCACAGGGGCAGAAGCAATCGCGATGATAATGGCTGAGTGTTGCAGTTGTGAGTAGCTCATATTGATGGGGCTATTTCATATATTGGGAAAACAGGCCATTAGATTACGCCTAGCACCTGACATTTACAACAGGCACTCACACTGTCTTAAAAAGCGTCTAATCTGAATACATAATCAACCTCTGTGATAAACAGGAACTGCACCATGATGAAACGAACGCTTCTTGCTTGCGCTGTTAGCGCCATTTGCTCTCACACTTACGCAACGCCGTTTATGCCAATGGATGCCCGAGGTCTCGCAATGGGGAGCACTGGGGTAGCAAGCGCAAAAATGGCACACATTCCCCATTACAACCCGTCACTGTTATCGCAAAAAACATCCGATGCTAAATTTGGCATTATCTTTCCGCAGTTTGGCGTAAACATCGCCGACGAAGATGAAATGATTGATGCCGCCGATGAGATTGGCGACGAGGTCATGCCGCGCTTCGCTGATGTCTTTGATAGCAGTGTGGCGGGCAACCTTCCTGATGCCGTTGATAACTTAACCGATGCCGCAGACGACCTCGTCACCGAAATTGATAAAGCCAGCGCAAACGATCCAACCTCCGATGTCGCCGGAGCCAGCGAAGCGTTTGGCAATGAAATCGATAACACACGCAGCTCGGTAGACACTCTAAGCAGTGCTTCAACCGATTTAAACAGCGCCTTAGATGCCATTACCGGTAGCCCATTAAGAGCCCGAGCTGGCCTCGCCTCTTCCATTGCATTTACGGGCGAAAAAATTCAGGCGGCGTTAATGGCCAAAGCGGATGTTAACGTGTCTGCCCGCACGCTCTTTTCAGGCAATGATCAACGCATGATCAGTTCCTACAGCGAAGCCGCCTCTGATTACTTAGGCGCAGCTTCCGAAGCCAATAGCTCGGTGGCCGGCATCAGCGATACCAGTACAAATGATGAGTTAGCCGCGGCCAAAACAGCGCTGCAAAATTTCTCTAGCTTTACCTCCGATGAAGTACAAACCGCCAACGGGAATATTCGTGTCTTCGAAGACGGTAAAATCACCAATGACGCAGAAGACCCTAAATTTGACTCAACGTACGAGATAGCCGCCATCGGTATCGCCGAAATCGGAGCCAGCTTTGCACATGAATTTGTGGTCGATGGTCGTGCATTTTCCGTAGGGGTAACGCCAAAATTACAATCTATTAAAACCTACCACTATGTTGGTCAGATGGATGAAGACGATAACGGTGTTGAAGCTGAAATCGAAGATTCTGAACTCAGCTACAACCATTTCAACTTAGACATTGGTGCTTCTTTTTACGTTGACCCTAAGCGCAACTTCCTCGTTGGCGTGGTTATTAAAGACCTGATTGGAAAAGACTTTGAAACCGCCGAAGTACTGATTGATGGCAACGGCTTTGGTGCCACCGCTGCAGGCCAAACCATCAGTTTAAGCCCGAAAATTCGCGCCGGTGTCGCTTATCAAAGCGATTGGTTTAATGTGGCTGCTGATTTAGATATCACAAAAAATGAACCCACTGCCTACGAAAAAGCCACACAATACGCATCCGTCGGTGCTGAGTTTGATGCCGCCGGTTGGGTACAACTACGAGCGGGTTTGCGCAGTAATCTCGTGAGTGAAAGCAATGTTGTTTCTCTAGGCGCTGGAGTTTCCCCCTTTGGCCTACACATGGATCTCGCATTAATGGCGGATATTGCTGATCCCGAAAAGGAAGTTGGCGTTGCATTTGAAACCGGCTTCTATTTTTAACCAAGAATTTCAAACAGTATTTTAAAGCAAAAGTTCTATGTCGTGATGCTAAGCGTTACACTTGAATGATCGCCCACAAAACCATCGCCTCGGCGGTGGTTTTTTGTTTCTTGTTAAATTTTTAGAGCAGCGGAGAGTCATCATGCACACGTATTTAGTTGGCGGCGCTGTTCGCGACGCATTACTCAACCGCTCTTTTAAAGATCATGACTGGGTCGTTATTGGTGCTACCCCTGACGACATGCTCGCTCAAGGTTTTCAGCAAGTAGGGGCCGACTTCCCAGTATTTTTGCATCCTAAAACTCAAGAGGAATATGCCCTTGCGCGCACCGAACGTAAAAGCGGCAAAGGCTACCAAGGTTTTATCTGTGATTTTTCTCCTGACGTCACCCTCGAAGACGATCTACTCCGCCGTGACCTCACCATTAATGCCATGGCTCAGGATGACGATGGCAATATCATTGATCCATTTAATGGTCAGCGAGACTTAAACGACCGTCTATTGCGTCATGTGTCCCCTGCGTTTAAAGAAGACCCGTTACGCGTTCTTCGTGTTGCCCGATTTGCCGCGCGTTTTGCCAGCTTAGGTTTTAACGTAGCCGAAGAAACCATGGCACTCATGAAAGCGATGGTAAATGACGGCGAACTAGAGCACTTGGTTGCAGAACGGGTATGGGTAGAAACCCAACGTGCATTGGGAGAAAGCCATCCGGAGGTCTATTTCCAGATACTCAGAGAATGCGGTGCGCTGGCCGCGTGGTTTCCTGAATTAGATACCCTGTTCGGCGTACCCCAACCGGAACAACACCATCCTGAAATAGACACCGGCATCCACGCGCTGATGTCATTACAGGCGGCTGTTTTGATGAGTGATAACATCGCCATCCGCTGGGCTGCTCTCGTGCATGACCTAGGTAAAGGGCTCACACCAGAAAGTGAGTGGCCGCGTCACATTGCCCACGAAAAACGTGGAATCAAACCGATCAAAGCGCTATGCAAACGTTTAAAAGCGCCGAACGATGCAACCACACTCGCTATACTCACAAGTGAGTTCCATACTCACACACATCGTGCGCTTGAATTAAAAGCAGAAACAATATTAAAACTATTCGACCAACTTGATGTGTGGCGCAGAGCGGAGCGTTTTGAAGGGTTCCTAACCGTTTGCACCGCAGATGCAAGAGGCCGTACAGGGCTAGAAAACAGCCCTTATCCGCAAGCAGACTATCTTCGTGAGGCACTCGTCGAAGCTCATAAAATAACGGCGAAAGAAATAATCGAACAAGGGTTTCAAGGCGCAGACATTCGAGAGGCTTTATTTAAAGCGCGAGCTAGCCACCTGAAACATTGGAAGTCGGAAAAAGCGAATGCGCCAGTCTAGAGTGTAACCAATACGCATCGCGCTCTTGTAATTCTTGGTCAGCAACCTTCGGTAAATATTCATGTAAAGGACGACCACTTTTGGGGCATATACCGTGCGGATACAAGTCTAATAAAGGCCGTAAAACAAAAGCAAACTTCCACACGTCTGATCGAGGCAGGCTGATTCCTGAGTAGATGCCACACAAATCATCCAGCAATAAAATATCGATATCTAACGCACGAGAAGAGTATTTCTCCGCATTCGGTAAACGTCCAAATTCTGCTTCAATGGTTTTTAGTTTTTGATTTAACTCACTGATAGAGAAGTCAGTACGTATCTCTACAACCAAATTAATAAAATCAGGCCCATCGAATCCGACCGCCGGTGATCGATAACACGGCGATACTGACATTAGTTCAACATCATCGGCGAGACGTGTTAAACCGGCCAAGATATTATCTTCAGGATTAAGGTTTGCACCGACACCAAGATACACACGAGACATTAATTCCCGCCTCGTTCAATAGATAAGCCCACAGCACGCGCTTGCGGTACAACGGCGGGTTTTTCAACGTCTATTTTTAGCCAAGGCATTCCAAATTCTTTTAACAATCCCTCGGCTAAACGCTCAAGTAATGATTCGAGTAACTGGAAATTTTGCTCACGTACAAACGTTTCGATGTATTCCGTCACCGCTTGATAATCCAGCGCATGAATTAAATCATCCGTTTGCGCGGCCACACGAATATCCCATGCCATTTCGAGATCAAATACCAGAGGCTGCCTAACTTGCTTTTCCCAGTCGTAAACACCAATCACGGCATCGACGTTAAGCGCCCGGATAAATACTTTATCCATCTATTGGCGCTCCTCGACTACAACGTCATCCAAAGAGACAGCTTGCAGCTCAGTCATTGGCCAACGCGGCACACAAGATACTCCAAGCTCGGCTGATTCACCCGCCAACAACCGTTGAGCCCCCGCGTAGGCAATCATGGCGCCATTGTCCGTACACAGTTCAGGGCGTGGATAAAAGACCTTACCGCCCATCTCTTCCGTCATTTCTCGCAAGCGGCGGCGCAACAGACTATTAGCCCCCACTCCACCGGCAATAATTAAACGATGCACGCCGGTTTGTTTCATGGCGCGTTTGCATTTAATCGCTAAGGTATCCACCACGGCGAGTTGAAAGCCCGCCGCAATGTCTTTTTGATCTTGTTCGCTCAACACACCATCCTCTGCGCACTGCAAAATGGTGGTACGGGTAAATGTTTTTAAGCCGCTAAAGCTAAAATCTAGCCCCGGACGATCCGTCATTGGGCGAGGAAAACGAAACCGCGTCGCATTACCTTCATCTGCCAAACGACTCAACTGCGGGCCACCGGGGTACGGCAACCCCATCATCTTTGCCGCTTTATCAAATGCTTCACCAGCGGCGTCATCAAGGGATTCGCCTAACAGCTCATATTCACCAATACCGGTAACCAAGACCAGCTGAGTATGTCCACCAGACACAAGTAAAGCGATAAAAGGAAATTCAGGGGCATCGTCTTCCAGCATAGGCGCAAGAAGATGGCCTTCCATATGATGAACGCCTACCGCCGGTATTTGTAGAGACCAGGCTAATGTGCGTCCTAAACACGCTCCCACCAACAAAGCGCCCACTAAACCCGGCCCTCGCGTGTAAGCAACGCCATCAAGATCACTGAGTGCGTACCCGCTCTCAGCCATTGCCTCGCGAATCAAAGGTAAACTTTTGCGCACATGATCACGTGATGCCAGCTCTGGCACCACACCGCCATATTCAGCGTGAACCGCTATTTGCGAGTAAATGCGATGTGCCAGTAGGCCTTTCTCAGTATCGTAAAGTGCAATACCTGTCTCATCGCAGGATGTTTCCAGCCCTAGTACCAGCATACTTACCTCTGTAATGTCCGGACGACCGCTCCCAATAATTCCAACAAGGAAGCCGTACTTAGGCGCATGATACTGCCCTAAAAGGGCGCTTGCCAGCTCTTACGAACGCTACCTTTGCAATTTAAATCCAAAGGCTATAGAATGCCCGCCCTCTGTATGGGGCCGTGATTCCCCCAAACCTAATTGACGAAACACGTAGGTGATTGGATGCCAGCTGTAAAAGTTAAAGAAAACGAACCATTTGATGTAGCACTTCGCCGCTTCAAACGCTCTTGCGAAAAAGCAGGCGTATTGTCTGAAGTACGTCGTCGTGAGCACTACGAAAAGCCAACTTGGGTACGCAAGCGTAAAGCTGCTGCTGCTGTAAAACGCCACCTTAAAAAGGTCCAGCGTGAACAGCGTAAGATGGTTCGCCTGTACTAATTTAGTACTGACGTCTATCAAGTACCGACGTCTTAGCGAGGAGTATTAAATGAGCTTAACTGCAACCATTAAAGACGCTGTTAAAGCGGCTATGCGAGCAAAAGATAAACAGCGTCTTGGTACGCTGCGTCTTGTTACAGCTGAGTTTAAACGAGTAGAAGTGGACGAACGCATCGAAATTGATGACGACCGCGCACTGATCATCCTCGATAAGATGGGCAAGCAACGCCGTGACTCCATTGCACAGTACACCGATGCAGGACGTGAGGATTTGGCAGCCGTTGAACAGTTGGAAATCGACGTGATCAGCGAGTTTTTGCCAGAAGCCCTCGGCGAGGAAGAGTTAGCCCAACTGGTGGCTGATGCCGTTGCACAATCCGGTGCTGCAAGTATGCAGGACATGGGTAAAGTTATGGGCATCCTCAAACCACAGGTGCAGGGTCGTGCTGATATGGCACAAATCAGTCAACTGGTGAAATCACACCTAGGCTGATTCTTCCCGACGGCGATTGCTATAAAGCGCTAATAATGAAAATTATTAGCGCTTTTGTCGTTTCTGGTAATAATAACGACAACCTCCTGAGCGGATACCCATGGCTGGCCGGATACCTCAAAGCTTTATTGACGAGTTACTTTCCCGGGTCGATGTTATCGACGTGGTGGACAGTCGCGTCAAATTAAAAAAGACCGGCAAAAACTACTCAGCTTGCTGTCCGTTCCATAACGAGAATACCCCCTCTTTTACCGTTAGCCCTGACAAACAGTTTTATTACTGCTTTGGTTGTGGCGCTTCGGGCACCGCTCTGCGCTTTATTATGGAGTTTGATGGCCTCAATTTTCCTGATGCTGTTGATAAGCTCGCCGAACAACTCAATATGGAAGTCCCGCGTGAAGCATCAAGCCAGCGCGATATAGAGCAAGAGCAACAACATCAATCGTTATTCAAACGCATGGAAGCCGCCAGCCAGTTTTTTGAAAAACAGCTGCGCGAGCACGACCAAAAAGACAAAGCCGTTGGGTATTTAAAAAATCGCGGCTTGTCCGGCAAAGCCGCTAAGTTCTTTGGTATTGGCTATGCGCCTCCCGGTTGGGATGGTTTGCAAAGCGAACTGGGCACTGACAAAAATGCCATCAAAGAATTAATTGCCTGCGGCATGTTGATAGAAAAAGAAGATGGTCGCACTTATGACCGCTTCCGTGATCGCATCATGTTTCCTATTCGCGATGCTCGCGGTCGTTTTATTGCCTTTGGTGGGCGGGTACTTGGGGATGAAAAACCAAAATACCTGAACTCGCCCGAAACCCCAATATTCCAAAAAGGCCGTGAACTTTACGGACTTTACGAAGCACGAAAAATACGCCAAAAACTCACACGTTTCGTGATAGTGGAAGGCTATATGGATGTTGTCGCGTTAGCAGAGTTTGGCATTCATTACGCCGTCGCGACCTTAGGAACATCAACCAGCGAACACCATTTACGTCGTTTATTTAAAATCGTACCGGAAGTGATTTTTTGTTTCGATGGTGACAACGCCGGACGCCAAGCCGCCTCGCGTGCAATGGAAACCGTACTGCCTGTACTTTCTGACGGCATACAAGCTCGTTTCTTATTTTTACCCGACGGTGAAGACCCGGATACCTTAGTGCGTCAAGAAGGCAAAGACGGGTTTGAAAAACGACTAAATGAATCACTCCATTTGCCCGAATTTTTATTCGAACACGTCAAACAACAAGTGGATTTCGACACCTTAGACGGCAAGGCGCGCTTGGATAAATTAGCCGTCCCCCTAATTAGCCGAATCCCTACAGGCACACTACGTAACCTCATGGAAAAACGCCTTGAGGAGCTCATTGGAACGCGCAGCATGGCGCTGGCGACCTTAAAAGATCAACCGCAAGAATCTTCAACAGAGCATAATAACAAACCGGATATTCCCTACGACGATATCCCGCCTGCGCCGGATCATTATGAAGAAATGCACACCGACGAAAATGAAGATCACCTCGCTCCACTGGTGAATCGCGCACTGGGATTTTTGGTCCGTTTTCCATCACTGGCTCAACAAATTACCGCCCCCGATCTTGAGCCTGAAACAGATCAAGAACGATTATTGCTCGAAGTACTAAAAAAACTCCACCAATCACCACAGCAAGAGAGCATTGGACTCTTAATTCAATGGATAGGCACGCCCTACCAAACCGCGTTAAAAAGTCTTGCGGACACACCTGATAGCAACAAAATAAAACCGGCATCCAGTGACATCGCCTCTGTATTAGAACGCATGGGCGCACGTGATGAAGACCGAAAGCTGGCTCTGCTAGAAAAGAAATTACACGCAGGCTCTCGACTGTCATCAGACGAAAAACAAGAATTAAACGAGCTGAAGCGGCAACGTCATCAGCGTAACAAAAAAAGAACCTCCATTTACTCACGCTAGTGACTCAACATTGGCACTTGAAAAGTGGGTCTTAAGACCCAAACTTAACAGAATTGACAGCTCAGGAGCCTCTGATCGCGACACCTTCCGTGCCATTACGGAACATTCGCTCAGAACACTGGCCTAACGACAGCTGAAAAGATATAATTCGCGGTTTTCTTCCGCCTTAAAATACGGAAACAGGGCTTCTATGTCGACCAGTACGAAACAATCCCGTCTTAAAGAACTTATTGCCAAGGGTAAAGAGCAGGGTTACCTGACTCACACTCAGGTAAACGACCATCTGCCCGATGATATTGCTAACCCAGAGCAGGTAGAAGATATCATCCGCATGATCAACGATATTGGTATTCCAGTATCTGACGTCGCGCCTGAAGGTGAATCCCTATTTACGTCTGAGACAGCGGATGATGCAGCAGCTGAAGAAGCGGCGGCGGCACTAGCCTCTGTAGAGTCAGATGTCGGTCGTACTACTGATCCAGTGCGCATGTACATGCGTGAAATGGGCACCGTAGAGCTACTAACACGCGAAGGCGAAATCGTCATCGCGAAACGCATTGAAGAAGGCATCCGCGAAGTGATGTCTGCCCTTGCGTACTTCCCTGGCGCGGTCGATCGCATCATGACCGTGTTCCAAGATGCAGAAGAAGATCCAAACCGCGTTGGCGACATCTTCAGTGGTTTTATCGACCCAACCACCGCCGAAGAAGATCTCAAGCCAGCAGCAAATGTTGCCGCCGCCGCTGCAGCCGCAAGTGCCAACAAAGATAAAGACGGCGACGACGTTGATGATGATGACGAAGAAGAAAGCGGCATCGACATGGGCGAAGTGGTACGCCGCTTTACCGAAATCAACGACGCCAAAATTGCCGCCGACAAAGCCATCGAAAAACACGGCCGTGCGAGCAAGCAAGCTGAAAAAGCCCTGCTAGAAGTTGCCGGTCTGTTTGCACCTATCAAACTAACACCTAAGCATTTCGAAGCTTTGGTTTCCAATGCGCGCGCCGCACTGGATGCTATTCGCACGCAAGAACGTCAAATCATGGTACTCATGACACGTAAGTGCAGCATGAGCCGTAAAGACTTCATCTCTGGCTTCCCTGGCAATGAAGTCAACAACGACTGGATTGAAGGCCTGATCGCAGCGAACAAGCCATTCTCTGAAAAGCTCGATACCTACAAGCTTGAAATCTTCCGTTGTCAGAAAAAGATCAAAGCCGTTGCCGATAAAGTTGGTCTCAGCATCCCAGAGGTTAAAGAAGTAAACCGTCGTGTTTCTATCGGTGAAGCTCGCGCCCGCCGTGCTAAGAAAGAAATGGTGGAAGCCAACCTACGCTTGGTTATCTCGATCGCGAAAAAATACACCAACCGTGGTTTGCAGTTCCTTGATTTGATTCAGGAAGGCAACATCGGCTTGATGAAAGCGGTAGATAAATTTGAATACCGTCGCGGTTACAAATTCTCGACCTACGCGACATGGTGGATTCGTCAGGCAATCACCCGCTCTATTGCTGACCAAGCACGTACCATTCGTATTCCGGTACACATGATAGAGACCATCAACAAACTGAACCGTATCTCACGTCAGATGCTTCAGGAGATGGGCCGTGAAGCAACGCCAGAAGAATTGGCCGAGCGCATGGAAATGCCAGAAGATAAAATTCGCAAAGTCCTCAAGATCGCCAAAGAGCCGATCTCAATGGAAACGCCAATTGGTGACGATGAAGATTCACACTTGGGTGACTTCATTGAAGACAGCATGTCTGACTCACCATTGGATACCGCGACCACCGACGGACTAACAGAAGCGACTCGCTCTGTATTGTCTGGCCTAACGGCTCGTGAATCCAAAGTACTGCGTATGCGCTTCGGTATCGACATGAACACCGACCACACGTTAGAAGAAGTAGGTAAACAGTTTGACGTAACGCGTGAGCGTATTCGTCAGATTGAAGCGAAGGCACTGCGTAAATTGCGTCACCCTACCCGCTCAGAGCACCTACGTAGCTTTATTGACGAGTAAAACATCACTCATCTTTAATCTAAAAAATGACCCGGCCACGCCGGGTTATTTTTTGACCAAAATCTTTTAAAATCAAAGCAGTGGAACTCATCGCAATAGCTGCTTATAATGCAAACCTGCTAACGGAAGGCTGCTTCAACAAAGCCCACCCGAATGCAAAATTGACCTGTAACACCGCCAAAGCGTAGCGATTGAAATAAAGAAAGAGTGTAGTTTTTCTTACACTACTGAAGTATTTTGAGTTACAACGACGCCAAAGCGATGCAGGTGCAGTGTTTATTTACAAGCTCTGCAAGTGCTGGCAAGACGTAGCGATAAAATAGAGAGGGAGTGTAGTTTTTCTTACACGACTGAAGTATTTTGAGTTACAACGACGCCAAAGCGATGCAGGTGCAGTGTTTATT